>Ga0335085_10000121_pt1 | contig 253565 bp, 171 predicted proteins | sample Lox_Sample_45_FD_206712 | JGI IMG/M metagenome (GOLD analysis project Ga0335085, IMG submission 206712) | Soil microbial communities from Loxahatchee National Wildlife Refuge, Florida, United States - Lox_Sample_4.5 | ecosystem: Environmental > Terrestrial > Soil > Wetlands | place: USA... | reverse complement strand
AGTACTCCTGTCATCGACCTTGATACGGAGACCTTGTACGTGTGCGCCTTCACCAAAGAAGGTGGGAATTACGCCTACCGGCTGCATGCCCTCAGCCTCGCGACAGGATCAGAAAAGTTCGGAGGGCCCGTTCTTATTCAAGCGTCGGTTCCTGGCACAGGGGATGGGAGTGACGGAGTAAATGTAGCCTTCAATCAGCACAATCACCTGCAGCGTGCCGCCCTTCTTCTGGCCAACGGCGTCGTCTACGTGGCCTTCGCGTCATTCGGTGACGTCCACCCTTATCACGGCTGGCTATTCGGATACGACGCACACAGACTTCGACGGCGGAGCGTGTTGAATCTGACGCCCAACGGCGCGGCGGCGGGTATCTGGGAGGGCGGGGGCGGACCCGCTAGCGACAGCACCGGGAATATCTATGTCGTAACGGCAAATGGAACCTTTGACGCCGATGTTGGGGGGCAGGACTTCGGAGACAGCTTTGTCAAGCTCACGCCGGGTGCTAATTCGCTCTCGGTGGTCGACTTCTTCAGCCCGTTCAACCAAGCGGATATGGATGCCATAGATGGCGACTTGGGCGCTGGCGGCCCGCTGCTGTTGCCAGACCAGGGTGGCAGCCATCCGCATCTGATGTTGGCAGGTGGCAAGGAAGGAACTCTGTACTTGGTAGACCGTGACAACATGGGGCGTTTCCACGCAGGCAATGACGGCCAGATCGTCCAAACGCTAGTAGGTTTTTTTCCCTCAATCTACAGTACTCCCGCGTTCTGGGAGAACAAGGTGTACATTGCGGCATATGCAGACTCCCTGAAGGTTTTCAATTTGAATGGGGGCTTGCTTTCAACGGCGCCAGCCTCACATTCAGCGAACGTCTTCGGTTTCCCGGGTGCCACGCCTGCCATCTCCGCAAATGGTTCACAGGAAGGAATCGTGTGGGTGCTGGAGAACGCCTCCTTCCAAGTTCAAAGGCCAGCAATTCTGCACGCCTACGACGCCAACGACGTCTCCCACGAACTCTACAACTCTGAGCAGGCAGGTACTCGTGACACACTCCCGGTCGGAGTTGGATTTGTGGGCCCCACGGTGGCCAACGGCAAAGTTTATGTTGGTACCCTGAGCGAGTTGGCCGTGTTTGGTCGTCTGCCTTAACTGCGCTGGCACGCCCTGCTTTACGAAATCATCGATTCGAACTGCCTCAATGCAAGATCGGGACCACAATCACAGCCGGCTCCAAGGTGTAATCGCGGTGCAATACCTTGCAAGCAAGAATAAGAGCACTACGCCCTCTGCGTTCCTTGTAGTTGCCGTCGTTGTATTGACCAATAGCTGCGCGCCTATTCCCGAACCGCATGTCCCGTCCAATCGAGCGTTTCTCCCATTCAACTGAGCGATGCAAATGGAGTCGCGACATACGGGATGGTTCCATCTGCCTATAAGCGTGACGTGCAATCACGATGGGTTTTATACAACCACGGCAGTGGCCAAAGTGGACTCGCGATCTCGACGAAATCCCCACGACAGCCGATTGGTAAATACTCTGGTGCAGGCGGGCTACGTCGTCATCTGGCAACGCATCGTTAGAGTCGCAAGAATCGACTTCTGTTTATACCATTGGGTGCTCGCGGATGTGTCCCTCCCGATCCACAAAGCCTCGCTGCATAAGTCACATCGTAATGGCCGAGCTAATTCTACTGAAGATGGCGATCGCTTGTATGTTCATTGCCTCGTTCACAGGTCGCTTCTTACTGACTTCCCTGGCCTGTCACCGCGATAATTCGTAGTCATGCGTCCCAGTCGTACAGACATTTCACCGGACGTAAACACTGTAAATTCCGAGTCATATTTCGTTCTGATTGCTCACAAGCAAATTTGTGGCCTCCTCAAGTTTGTAAATTCACACGCGAAAACCGTGGTACTGCGGCAGAGTTGTTAAAAGTTGTTGGTGTTCACTGCCTGCATCCCGGCCCAGGTTAAGGAGGCTGTAATAGCCATGAGGAAGCCGCACCAGGTTTGGTTGCCGATTCTTCTCGTCGGTCTCGTGACCGGCGTCGCAAGAGCTCAGTCTTTTCGGGTTCAATGCCCGTCGAGCACGATTTCGCACCCGGCAGCGACCAACGACTCGGAGCCCGCATACACCGGCCCGACCACCTTTGCGCATTGCACGCCCGGTAGCGCAATTCCCGGATCTTCGGTTCTCTGCCCCTCTTCAGGTGTCTATCCGATGAATGTGAATGGTGCGATCAAGTGTCAACAGATCTCAGGTGGCGATGGCTATTCCACCATGGCTGACGGCACCCAGACCTATATGTTTTCGTTCGGCCCTCTCTCTGGACTCTCGGACATTGCCAATGGCCAGCCAGGCACTGAGCCGCCGAGTACCTTCAACAGCACTTATCCCGGCACGAGGCTTCTGCCCGGCGATCCCGCCACGACCGACGGCGCCAGTGACGGCGGAGGATATGTTCCAGGAGTTCTTGGGACATTCAACTGGAACGGAGCCGTGGGGCTGATCGGCGATCCAGATTCGACGGTACCGAATCCCTCGGGCACGCAAGCAGCCGCTACGGCAGTCGTAGCCGGCGGCATTATCGAAGACGTGACCATCACCAACCCGGGCAGTGGATACAACGGTCCGGTGACGGTGACCTTTAGCGCTCCAGCATGCACACCTAGCCCATCCTGCGAAACCGCCTTGGGAACGGTCACCGTTGCGAATGGTCAGGTTACCGGTGTCAATATCAACTTTGCGGGTGAAGGATACACCACGACACCCAGCGTAACGATCAGCGCTCCGGTGATCGGATGCACGAACAGCTCGCTCAGCGGCTGTCTTGATGGTCACGTCGATCCTCGTCAGATTATGGATATCGGGGTGATGAACGGGAACATCCCGGCGCCACTCATTGCTATCGACGAAGATGATGAGTTTTTCCTGACGCTCACGAACGTCGGCATGATTATGCGGCCCGACTTGTTCGAGCAGCACACCGTTCACTTCCATGGATATCCCAACGCGTCGTCCTTCTATGACGGTGTGCCTGACGCCTCGGTAGCCATCAACATCGGTGGCAGCTTCACCTACTACTATCTTGCCCCCGATGCCGGCACTTACTTCTGGCATTGCCACATCACTCCACCGGAGCACCTGCAGATGGGCATGGTAGGTCAACTCTATGTGCGTCCGCGTCAGAACCGCGTTCCGGGCACAACTTCACTTTATGCCGGACTCCAGACCCAACAGTTGGATAACCGCACGAAATGCGATTCCACGCAAGACATCCTGTGCAGCAACCCTTTACCTGCTGTAAATACGGGAGCAATGGGTGGCGGCAAGTACGCCTACAACGATGGCGATGGCACCACCCGGTACGACGTGGAGTATCCGATACAGATTCACGGCTTCGATCCCAACTTCCATTTTGTCGGTATGACCTTCAACCCGGAAGGCTTCTCTGACATGAAAGATAAGTACTTCCTGCTGAATGGACGCAGTTATCCCGACACCGTCGCGGCCGGACCACAAGCAACGATGTCAGCCGATGGAGCGATGCATTATTCGCAGCCACTGAACGCGATCATCAATATTCCCGCAGGCGGAAAGGCACTGCTGCGCATCTCTGACCTTGACGTCTCCGAGTACCAGACCCTGGCTTCGTTAGGTATCCCGATGACGGTGATCGGCTATAACGCCAAGCTACTGCGCGACCAGGAAGGAAACAACCTGTACTACATGACGAACTCCATCACGCTGGGAGGCGGAGAATCTCTTGACGTCATCCTCGACGCGAGCAACACAGCGCTCTATCCGAAGGGCAGCGTGTTCTTCCTGTACACACCCAATCTTGACCACCTTTCCAACGACGCAGAGAACTTCGGCGGATTGATGACAGAAGTCCACATTAACTAGGAGCACAGCTATGAGGGCGACGAACATGAAAAACACTTTCTCGAAGACACACTTGCTCTTGGGGCTGGTCCTCACGATCGTGCTCTCGGTCGTGCCAGCGGCCTACGCTGCGGCTCCGGGAATCACCGGACCAACCTTCAATCTGACAGCACAGGCCGCCTACATCAGCCAGCCCGACGGCCAGGCGGTTTATTCCTGGGGATACGGCTGTAATGGGGCACCTTCAGGCTTTGCCCCGGCCGCCATCACGGCCACGTTCTGCAACACCATGCAGGTCCCAGGGCCCACGCTCATTGTGAATGAAGGACAGACCGTCACAGTCAAATTGACAAATGGCCTTCCGGCCTCTGCCGGCAATACGTCGATCCTATTTCCCGGATTCACGCTAACAAGCACCAGTGGCGGCGTGGTCGGGCCGCTAACCCAGGAGGCAGCGCCGGGCGGCACCGTAACCTACACCTTTACCGCTTCCTCCCCGGGGACGCGTGCCTACTACAGTGGAAGTCAGGGCGACCTGCAGATTGAAATGGGATTGTACGGGGCTATCATCGTACTCCCGGCAAGTGTTCCCAGCGCTTGCACTTCAGGCATCGCGGCTTCGAATCTGGTGGCAGAGACTCACTGGGGCGAAGCGGATTTCCGCTTGTCGCAAGCCGCCTACGACCATCCCAAAACCTGTTATGACCGCGAGTATCTATTCCAATTCTCGGAAATGGACCCGAACATTCACAAGCAAGCTGAAACGCAAGTAGCGGCGATTAGCTCGTGTGTGCCTTCGACGACCACAACGTGCCCCACCAGTCTCAACGTTGCCACTGAGCCTTATCATCCTTCGTATTTCCTGATCAACGGACGGTCTATGCCGGATGACATGGATCCCAATTACGCGACCCAGTATCCACACCAGCCTTACAACGGCGATCCGCACATGCATCCCGGCGAAATGGTGCTCATACGAGTCATTGGCCAAGGACGCTGGCAGCATCCTTTCCACGAACACGGCAATCACGTCCGTATTCTGGCGCGCGACGGAAACCTAATCCTGACACCTGACGGGGCCGCCCTGGCCGGTCCCCTTCAGTTCACCACCACCACAACACCGGGTCTGGCCTTCGACGGAATCTTCTACTGGACAGCGAAAGGCCTCAACTGGGATGCTTACGGACACAATCCAGCTTCCAAAGACCCCAGCGCTACACTTTCCTGCACACCGGATGCGAATGGCTACAACACCGGGGCTCCGACGGCGATCAACTACTACGAGTGGTGCCAAGACCACGACAAACCCCTGCAGGTCGCTCCCTTTGGAGATGTGGCCGGTGGCGGCCCGACTACGCTGCCCGATCCGAACATTTTCACGAACGGTCCGTGGTTTGGTGGCAGCCCTTATCTCGGCCCGGATGCGACAATGCGCGCAACGGGTTGCATGAACAGCAGCAGTTCTCAAAGCAACTCGCCCGATTGCGGCAATACCGGCGTAACTCCTCCTTCAGGAACGATTGCAAATCCTCCCTCGTCCGAAGCGGGATTTGCTTTCATGTGGCACTCGCACAATGAACGTGAAATCACGACCAACAATATTTTCCCGGGCGGCATGCTCATGATGATGCTGGTGGATTCCCGGGAATTCGTCATCGACGAGACCAACTGACTCAGAGGAGAAGAGCAAAATGCAATCCCACTTCGCTAACTCTAGTTCTAAGATTACTCTACTTGTAATTGGCGTTTTCCTCCTCGGAGCGGGCCTGGCGGTGGCCCAGCAGCAGGTCAACCTGACGGCACAACCATCAACCTTGACCTTGCCCGATGGCAACATCGTACCCATGTGGGGCTACATCTGTGGCACAGCGGTAAGCAGTTCGAGTGCGACCTGCGCCAACCTGAATCCGAGCGCCTCAGGTTGGTCTCCCGTTGTAATCACGGTTCCCACCACGGCGACAGGAGGGTTGTCGATTAATCTGACGAATAATCTCACGTTCAGCAACGGGAACAGCGTGCCTACGTCCATCGTGATCGTGGGCCAACTGGGGGGCGGACTTGGAACCGTTGGTGCAACCTGCACCGGTGGCGCAACTTGCACGCCCGCTCCGGCACATCCTGCTCTCGCTCCGAGTTGGCCGATTGCTAATAACAGCAGCACGTTCACGCCTCCGCCTCAGGGACCACGTGTGCAGTCGTTCTCGACAGAAGTCTCAGCCGGCGCAACCGCACTGCTGCCCACTTGGGCAAATCTCAAGCCTGGCACCTACCTGCTTGAGTCTGGCACCCATCCATCGATTCAGGGACCGATGGGTCTCTACGGAATTCTGGTAGTGACAACGGCGCCGTCCAGCACGGTCGCAGGTGCTGCTTATCCCGGGGTGAGCTACAACGCTGAAGTTCCCCTGCTTTTCAGTGAGATTGATCCGGTACAGAACAAAGCGGTCAGTACAGCAGTCAACACCGCCGGCTTTACCGAGACAGCGGTATGGTCTGGACAGCCCGGTGGTTGCGGCAATCCGAGCTCGAGCACCTACAACACATGCTATCCGCCCGCGGTAAATTACAAGCCGCTGTATTACCTGATCAACGGAGTAGGCTTCAACAAAGCCAACGCTCCGGCCTCCCTGTTTCCAGCATCGCCGGCGACCGGTGTCGCGGGATTGATTCTGGTTCGCCTGGTGAATGCAGGCGTCCGCATGCACGTTCCTTCCATCGTCGGGTCCCAGACCGGGTCGCCCGCCGTTGCTGGTTTCTCTCTGATCGCGGAAGACGGCAACCCCCTGCCGGGTGTGCCTCGCGTCCAAAGCGAAGTCTTCATGGCAGCCGGCAAGACTTACGATGTCATGGTCAACGTCCCCCCAACGGGAAGTTCGGCCTTGGCAGTCTTTGATCGTGAGTTGAGCCTGTCTGGCAATGCGACAGCACGCGATGCCGGAATGTTAGCGTACGTTGGAATCAACGGCTCAGCGGTGCCAAGTGCTCCGGCTTTTGTCGCTGCGGTTGCCAATCCTGACACATACAACGCTGTCATCTCGGGCCAGACACTCACCGTCTCTGACCCAGCCAAAGGCGTCATCGCCAATGATGTGAACGTCTACGGTGTAAAAGTCCTGACGGCTCCTACAAAAGGTACGTTGACGCTGAATCCGAACGGCACGTTTGTTTACGTTCCAAATACAGGATGGACAGCTCCGGACTCGTTCGTCTACCAGGCGAATGGAGCCGGGCCGACCGCGACAGTCACACTCAATGGCGCCTCTATCGAAGCAGCTAACGGGATCACCTTGCGAGATGATCTATATGTTTCGAATGTCGCCACAAGCATCAGCATAAAGTCTCCTGGAGTGTTGGCGAACGATACGGACGCCGCCGGCTATCGTTTGACTGCGATCCCACCAACCACACCGCTTGCAGGTCTGAATCTCACTCTGAATGCGGATGGCTCTTTCACTGCTAATCCAACGGGTGCGGGCAACGCCACTTGTCCGGTTGGCGCGCCAGCAGGTGCGAACTGCTTCAGCTTCACCTATACAGCGCAGAACTCGCAGGGCACCAGCAGTGCGTCAAGCGCAACGGCTACGTTGGTTTTTCTAAAAGCCAGCAATCTCCACGTTACGGTGATTGACGGGCAGGATAAGACCACCCCGATTACCGACTACCGCTGGATCATTGAAGAGGACCGTACTTTCTACGTCGACCCGAACTGCACGACAAATCCTCCTCCCACCGGTTGTCCAACCGCGGCGAGCGGGATTGTTCCGACATTTGGCACAAACTTCCACACCAGTTACATGCCGGTAGTCGCGACGGGGTGCACCGGGACGCTGTCGTGCGAATCGGGGCAGACACTGCTGGGACAACCCGCGGTCTGCGATATCGGCAATGGCGTGTGCAGAACCACAGCTTCGGAGCAAACCCCGGTCGATCCTGGCCAAGTCAGCCTGGATCCAACAAAGCGGTACTACATCTCCGTTCTGCCGGGTGACGCGGCGAATCCCTTCAATGCTGGTTATACCGGCGGCGGCTGTCAGTATGGAGCCGCGTCGGCGACATCCGGCAGTACGTGCGGCCACGGTATGGGTGGCGCCCCCATCGCCGCGAGCGCTTCCGCAGTCACCGTTTTGACCCAGCCCAGTCCCTATCCACCAGCAAGACTGTCGGTCTTTGTCTTTGAGGATGATTTCCCGCTGAATGGGGAGCAGGATGCCGGAGGTGGGATCGACGTGCTGGCCACCAACGAACCCGGACTGGGTGGCTTCAATATTGAACTGTTTGACGATGCCGGCGGCACCGGCGACGCCACCGGACAGATGACCTATGACATGTTTAACATGCCCCTGTCGAACAGCCTTGCGGGCACGGTGGATCCAGCGACAGGTCTTGATGCCTGCCCCATCTCGCTCAACTCGACGCTTGGCGGCAGCGGTGTTACGAGTCCGACCGGTATCACCGGCCAGATCGTCACCTGTCCTCGGTTCGAGGCTGATGGCAGGACCCTATCGCCTCTTGCCGGTCAAGCTGTTGTGGCCAATCTGATGCCAGGAAGGTTCAGTATCGTGGCGACGCCGGCCGCCGACCGGATTGGGCGGGGCGAGGAGTGGCTGCAAACCAACACGTTGGACGGTCAGAAGGCTCACGACTCCTTCCTTCGCATTGGTGAGCCAAGCTACTTTCAGGAGTTCGGACCCGCTGGATATCATGTGTCCATCGGGTTCGCGAATCCCGTCATTATCAACAGCCGTCTGCCAAAAATTTGCACCGCAACGGGAGACGGTAATCTTCAGGCCAGCGACTGTACGCACGCGGTGATGGGATCGGTCTCGACCGAGCGCATGAGTCGCACCCCCGATGAGCGTTTGTACGGTAGCGGCTCGTATGACAGTTTCTCCTTCACCCAGTGCTACGTCAGCCTCGGAGATACCGACGGCGAAGACTTCGCATTCACTAAGTGCGACTCCGAGGGCAACTTCAAATTCACCGGGATTCCGTCGGGAAATTGGAGAGTCACCGTTTTCGATCAATGGAATGACATGCTGGTCGACGGTCTCTCAACCCCAGTCGCTGTCGGAACTGGCAGTAGCACGACTAACATCGGCCAGATTGCGATGAACCAGTGGCAGGCGAATATCTACACCACTACGTTCTTCGATCAAAACGGCAACGGCGTTCGCGACAACAATGAGCCCGGTCTCACTCTGGTGCCGACGAATATTCGCTTCCGCGACGGCAGCTTTTCGAATTTCAACAATACCGATCTCAACGGGTACGCCAGCTTCAATGAGGAGTTCCCGCTGTTCAGTTGGTACGTCGTCGAATCCGACACCACACGTTACAAGAACACCGGAACTCACGTCGTATATGACGCAGGCGGCCCTGCGGACGGAACTCCCTGCGGATCTGCAGTCGTTCCTCCGAGTGCGCCGTGCGGAAGCTCAACGATCGCCCAGAATCTGGCAAACACCGTAGAAATCGTCTCCGTGCCGACCAATTTGCGGGTGCCGGGAGCCGTCTATTGCGCCACCGCCGACTGCGCCGGAAAATCGGTTGCCAGTGGTCCGGGCAGCAGTGATCCGCCCAGCGCCTGCAGCGCGGATGCCAGCGGAAACGTCACCTGCAGTACGACTCTCTCCACCGGACGCATCGATCCGTCATGGGTGACGACGGAGGGCTGGCAGGGATTCTCCGGACAGAATAATTTCCTGGAGTTTGGAAAAACTCCGTTTGCAGTGGGCGAGAATGGCGGGATTCACGGGCATGTGATCTATGCCTCCACTCGCCCGTTTGACGATCCCACTCTGCTTTTGCAGACCAGTTGGGAGCCTCTGGTTCCCGGGGTGACGATCAATCTGTACCAGGAAGGCTTTGCCCAGGACGGCGTGACCCAAACCCTCAAGCTGGTGGACACGACCTTGACCTCCAGTTGGGATCTCTGGGCCCAAGGCTTCCGTTCCGACGGTGTTCCCAACATGAATTGTCCTGGCCAGGGAGCAAGCATCGGCGCGGATGCGGACCTGTTCTTCTTCACGCTCTATAACCAGCCGATGTGGCTCGATTTCTACAGCTCACAACACGGTGGACCAGTTCCGACGGCGCTACCCAACAACTCACAGTTCAAGTGCTACGACGGAATGCATAACTGGAACCAGTTGCAGCCGGCTCCGTACGACGGCATGTACTCGTTCCCGAGCATCGCTGGCCGCAATCCGAGTACCGGAGTTCCGGTCGGCGGAACCGGTTCTGTCGCCGGTACCAACTGCACCATCTGCGTCGCTAACCCGGCCGATGGCACACCCATGCTGCCAGTCGGCAAGTACGTGGTGGAAGTGATCGTGCCCCCCGGCTACGAACTCGTGAAAGAGGAAGACAAGAACATCCTGATCGGCGACAACTTCATCGCGCCGGTAACCCAGGAATTCGGCGGTTTGAGCAATATCTTCATTCTTCCGGACCAGGCCGAAGTGGGAACTGCTTATAACGCGAACAATGCCCAGAATCCGACCCAGACTTTGGGAAGGTTTACCTTCCCCAGCAGTGAGGGCGATACCGGAGAGGTAGAGACATACTGGCCATGCGTGGGTGCCACCCGGGTCGTGCCCGACTATATCAGTCTGTTCCCACAGTCAAAAGAAGTCTCACCCTTCGCCGGGGCGACTCGCAATCTCTGCGACCGCAAGGAAGTCGCGCTGACCGACCAAATGTCGGTGTTGGCGAAGTTCTACATCTTCACTTCGACCCACGCCACTGCCCATTTCACGGGCGTCATCACGGACGACTTCACTTCTGAGTTCGATCCGTTCGCGCCGCAGTTTGGCGAAAAATTCTCACCGCCGAATCTGCCCATCTCAATCAAAGACTGGAGCGGAGCAGAAGTTTCGCGCGTCTATGCCGACCAGTGGGGTACCTACGACGGCATTACCTACTCGACCTGGGAGGTCAACCCGCCAAACCCGACCGGGTATTCCCCCACCATGATGGTTACTTGCATGAATGATCCTGGCAAGGGCACAACTCCGGATCCATTGTTCAATCCGGAATACAGCCAGTTCTGCTACGAGATCCCTTTCATGCCTGGTCAAACCCAGTACATGGACACGCCCGTCGTGCCGACTTCCGCGTTCGCGGGAGCCGGTTACAACAATCCCGATTGCTCTTACCCCAACGCTACGCCCGCCATCAGTGAAGTGGATGGTGATGGAATTGGGCCCTGGGTGTTGGCACCGTTTTCAAACTCCAGCCCTCATCGCCTAACGATCACTGCCTTGGGTGATCAGGCAATACCCAACAACGGCTATTCTGGACCCTCCGCAACGGGCGCTCCCTTCAATCAGAAGACGATCACCCGCCACTACGGCTTTGGTAACACACAGGGAACTGTGACGATCGGCGGAGTATCTGCGCCGGTCGACAGCTGGACTGACGGACAAGTCGTCGTCAGGGTGCCCAGCGGAGTGCCCTTGTGTGGCATTCAGCAGGAATCGCAATACGGAGGCCCCGGAACTTCGCCGACAACGGCCGTCCCCGCCGAGCATTGCGGCGAACTCCTAATCACGGCGGCTAATGGGCAGCAATCCATCGATAGTGTGACGGTGACGATCGGGGGCAAGCAGCCGAAGCACGTCATGCCCACGCCCAGCGCCACCACCAACAGCCCGTTTGGTCCGCTTCAGGCCGCCATTGATGCCGCGGCGCCGGGCGACCTGATCATCGTCAACCCAGGCGTCTACAACGAAATTCTGCTGATGTGGAAGCCGGTCCGCCTGCAGGGTGTCGGCGCTGCCTCCAGTGTTATCAACGCGAACTCTCAACCTGCTGGCAGAATGACTCCGTGGCGCGCGGCTGTTAGCTGTTTGTTCGGATTGGCTCTCAATGGCCAACCCTATAGCACGCCTGGGAATCTCGTTCCTTTGCCCGGTGGCGGTGGCAACGAACCTCTCAACATCTACGACCCCAGCGGACAGTTCAGCTGCCCGGCAACGGGTTGGAACTACTTCAACGGTGGGCCCAACAATCCGCAGGTGGACCGCATTCCCCTGGAAGGAATTCTTGGCTGGGATACGTCCCTCAACGGCAATCTGGCGGAATTGCTGCAAGAGCCGACTCTGATGGGTGCCTATGAAGGTGCGGGCATTACCGTTCTAGCAAAAGGCGTCCGCTATCCGGCCGGGTTGGAGGTTTTTGGCGCCGGTCAGGACAACGCAAGTGGGTCCAACATCGCGCATGAAGGCCAGATGCCAGCAAGTGTCGCCGCGGACGGCAGCATTCACGGCACGCTGATGCTCACCGGCAGCGCCGCAGACTGCAACACCACGGCCAGCGGTGCCACCGGGTATTCAAGCAACTTTATGTGCAATCCGTCGCGCATCGACGGCCTGAGCGTTACCGATAGCTCGCAAGGCGGCGGCGGCATTTATGTCCATGGTTGGGGCCATCTCCTGGAAGTTTCCAACAACCGTGTCTACAACAACACCGGTACCCTCACGGGCGGAATCACTGTTGGGCAGGGCGAATCGCCTGATGCTTTGCTATCCGGAAACGGTGGGGACCCGGTCGGCTTTGACCAGCAGCCTTGGACCTGCAATGATCTGGTTCCCGGGGCGGAGATCCTCACTGCAGGGCCAAACGCCACCAACCAGAACGTAAGCCCCGCAGGCTTCCCTGCGAACCAGCAGTTACCGTACTGCTACAACGAGAAAGTGAATCTGCACAACAACTACATCACCCGAAACTCGTCCATCGGCGACGAGCTGTTCTCTTCGACACCGGCGGGCGGAGGCGGCGTCACCTTCTGCACCGGCTCCGACTACTACAAGTTCAACTACAACTGGGTGTGCGGCAACCTCAGCACTGGCGATGGCGGTGGCACGGTTCATCTGGGCTTCAGCTACAACGGTGACCTCGAACACAACACGTTCCTGTTCAACCAAAGCACAAACCCGACCGTTCCGACGAACGGTGGCGGCCTTATCATCATGGGCGCTGCTCCAGATGGTCAACTGCCCGGTGCTCCAGCGGGAGCAGAGTGCGGCAGCGTAACCGACGTCGATTGCGCTCCAGGTCTCAGTGATGGAACCGGACCCAATCTCACCATTAACGCCAACCTGATCATGGGCAACTCCGCCGACAGCGGCAGCGGCGGCGGTCTTCGCTTCCAGGACGTCGATGGCACCAACATTGGCTTCTTTCCGAATGGGAGAACCTCGGGCCAGTGGCACCACATCACGGTCACCAACAACATCATCGCCAACAACGTTGCCGGATGGGATGGAGCCGGTCTTTCGTTGCAGGACGCGCTGGATGTGGATCTGATCAACAACACCATTATTTCCAACGATACGACTGCGTCTTCAGGAGTGCTGGCCGATACTATCGGTGCGCCACTGTCGAGTGCTCCCAGCCAGAACTGCATCCAGCCCGGATCCACGACATCCTCCTGTCCTCAGGCGGCTGGCCTGGTCACGATGCAGAACACTGCGCTTCTGACTTCGTCGTTAACCGGACTGCCGGTGGTTTGTCCCAACGGACATGGAACGAACACCACTACGAGCACCCAGAACTGCACCAAGTTCTCCATCCCGTTGATCGCTAACGACGTCATCTGGCAGAACCGTGCCTTCTACATTGGCGTGGGCGGACTCGGTTCGGGCGGCGTAAATCAGCAAAATGTGGTTTCTCTCTACAACGCGTTCAGCACAACCCAAGCCGTGACACAGCCAACGACCGATGCAATAAGCGCCAATGGGAATGGGACGATCATCACTGGCGGAACCGGAGCCTGCGTCGCCCCCGTCAGTTACTGGGATATCGGGGCGCGTAACGACACCGGACCGACTAACCACGCTTCAGGGGTCACACTTGCTCCGACCTACTCCGTGCTCACGCCCGGAATCAACGGAGATTACGGGGCATCCACACTTCACAACACGAATAACAATCCGACTTTTGTCAGCCAGTACTGCAACGGTTCGCGTACCCCTCCAGAATTCAAGTCCTTGGGCTACCAAGTGCCTCCGGGCATTTCGGATGCGACTGTTCCCAACCCGATCTTTAACCTAACACCGTCCGCCACGGTGGACGAGGGCAACAACTGGATCAACATAAGCTGGGGACCATTGTCGGAGACGAACCCCGTTACCAACGCGGTCCTTGGCAATTACGCGCCGACCCTCGGCTCCTCGGTGATCAACTTGATCCCAAACACGGCCACAGCCAACTACAACGAAGCTCCGAACCTGGACTTCTTCGGCAATGCGAGGAAGACGAATAACGCGGTTGACGCCGGCGCTGTCGAGTTCCAGAGCAGCACCCTGCCCGCTTTGAGTTCGATCGCTCCGAACGAGGGAGCGAGAGGAACTAGCGTTTCGGTAACCCTCACGGGAACGAACCTCACTGGCACGACCTCCATCAATGTATCGGGCGGTGGTTTCACAGTAAGCAACCTGACCGTCGTGAGTTCCACCAGCGTAACGGCGACGTTCATCATCAGCCCGACGGCCGGTCTCACGTCACGAAATGTTAGCGTCACCACAGCAGCGGGTGCCAGCAACACCGTGACGTTTACGGTGATCAACCCACCGGCGCCGACGCTCACCTCCGTCGTTCCCAATAGCGGTGCCCGAGGTACGGCTGTACCCGTGACACTTACTGGCACGAACTTCACCGCCGGAACCACGGTTGGAGTTTCTGGAGCTGGAGTGGGAGTGTCCGGAATTACAGTCAACAGCTCAACTCAGCTGACGGCTGTGTTCACCATAACAACAGGTGCGGCCGCCACTTCGAGGAGCGTGACGGTAACCACGCCTGGCGGAACCAGTAATAGCCAACCGTTCATGGTGACGGGGCCAACCCTGACCTCGATCTCTCCCACATCCGGCGCACGGGGTACGACCGTGACCGTAACCCTTACGGGTACCGGCCTGACCGGTGCGACGGGAGTTGATGTGTCAGGAAGTGGCGTTACGGTTAGTAATGTTACGGCCGTAAACGACACCACCGTGACGGCGACGTTTACTATCACGGCCGGCGCAAACCTGACCGCACGGAACGTGTCTGTCGTTACGTCTACAGGTCCAACCAACAACGTTGCCTTTACGATCGTTAATCCGCCGCCCCCGACGCTCGCGTCGATCAGTCCGGCGTCAGGTTCACGGGGCGCCTCTGTTGCGGTGACGTTAACCGGCACGAACTTTACCACGGGGACAACCGTGGCTATCTCGGGTGCAGGAGTTAGCCACAACGCCGTGACCGTTGTGAATGCCACCACAATCACAACGACATTCACCATCACCGCTGGCGCTGCCCAAACCGGTCGCAACGTTACCGTGACAACTCCCGGGGGAACCAGCAGTAGTGTGACATTTACGGTGAACTGACGCTTCGAGCCGACGGCACATCACGCTTTTGGTGTGCCGTCGGCGCGCCTCTCCGCAACATTGACGATAAATTTACAGGCTTTACATTTGATGACAAATGTTTACATGAATCAGGGCGCGCGATGTTTGCTCGACAAACCAACCATCGCGTCTAATCTCCGCCCAACGTACGGCACCTTTGAATTAGAGTTCCAGCAGACTGAAACTCTTTACCGCGAGCAGCTTCCACGGGTCAACAATTTGTGTCAGGTACGACACTACGCTGACCACGCACAACGCCCTCTTTAGCCCTTTGGTCACTGTTCATCTCCGCCCGGACCAACTACCGCGGGCCAAAACAAAGTTGGCTACGAACCACTGCACAATAGCACTTGAACCTTGGATAGACGTGTTCTAGGCTCTTCTTGCTGGGTACCAGAAACCGGACGATACTGAAATCAGCACTCCCCCCTCATAGAAACAACCTAGAAGTTCAACCGGATTGACCCCGGTCGGTCAGTTGTCCGGATGCACGTGCGATCGATGAGATCCCTCATCAAGCTGCGTCAGGAGGATATTACGATGTCAGGTATTTTGGTCGCCGTGAGCTGGAAACGAGGACTGCCAACCCTTGCTCTGAGTTTCTTGTTCGCATTCCTGTCCTCTCCGCTTCATTCACAGCAATCGGAAGGAAAGGTGGCCGTGGACCAGCGGACGATGCAGGTTCTGCTCGACCGAATCACCGAACTGGAAAAGAACCAGACTGAGTTACGCCAGCGAGTCGCCCAACTGGAAAAATCTCAGTCTAGCTCTCCGCCTTCAAACGTTATTACCACCACGGAGGCGACTGATTCCTCAAGTCGAGGCACACTTACGCTCGCAGGCCTATCACCCAGTTCCCGGTCAGCGGAGCCTGACGCGTCGCCCAAGCCGCAAGTGCAATCCGACCCCATGGGTGAGTCGGATCACATGGATGTAAGCCGGACAGCCCTGAATATCCGTGGATTTGGCGATTTTGGTTTCTACAGCGGCAATCAGAAAGGACAAACCTCTTCCTTCAGCATCGGGCAGACGAATCTTTTTATTACATCGAACCTTTCGGAACAGGTTCGGTTCCTGACGGAGATGGTCTTTGAGGCGCACCAAAACAATCAGTTTGAGACCGATCTCGAACGGGTCCTTCTGGAAGCCTCACTGAGTGACTACCTGAAGCTATCGGGTGGCCGATATCACACTGCTATCGGCTACTACAACACTGCCTACCATCATTCCACGTGGTTTCAGACCGCCACCGAAAGACCATACATTTTTGAGTTTGAGGACGAAGGCGGCATTTTGCCGATTCACATGGTTGGAGTTCAGGCGTCAGGAAGAATTCCCTCCGGGGACCTTGGACTCCACTATGTCGTGGAGGTGGGAAATGGACGCACCTCCAACCCAGCAGCCGAACCGGTACAAAACTATGTAGATGAAAATGGTCATAAGGCGTTCAATGTGGCAGTTTTCGCACGGCCGGATGCTATTCCGGGACTTCAGATGGGCTTTTCTATTTATCGCGATGTCCTTGTCCCGCCGGCTTCTACAAAAATCACTGAGACCATCACAGATGCGTATGCCGTGTTAACACGCCCGCGGTTCGAATGGTTGAATGAAGCTCTGCTGATTCGACATTCTCAGGACGGGGAGCGCACCTACGATACACCCGCATTCTATTCGCAGATCTCCGAACGTTTTGGAATCTATCGTCCCTATCTCCGTTATCAATATGTGAACGCATCCAGCCAAGAACCCGTATTCCCCCAAGTGGGCCTACGAACCGGGCCTTCTCTGGGTATGCGGTTTGATGCTATTGAATCGGTCGCACTTAAGTTACAGTACGACTACACGACGCTGCACCGGCAACCGCAGATCGACGGCAAGACTTGCGTGCAGCTCTCGATGTGCGCTCCCAGCGCACTTGCCATGCAGGTTGACTTTAGGTTCTAAACGTGAAAATGCGAGTGAGGGTTCCAGTCGGCCTTTTGACGTTGGTTTTGGTGAGCCTTGTGCTTCCTCGGGAGCCGCGCGCTCAGGCCGCTGCTGCGCCCTCGGAGACCCGAACCAATCCGGACCAGGCCCTCGCCATCGTAGTAAATCGGTCGAACCCCCTCGACAACCTCTCGTTTCCTGAGCTTCGGAAGATTTTCCTCGGTGAGCGCAACCACTGGCCCAATGGACACCGCATTGCCATTGCGATGCTCGATTACGGGCAACCTGAACGAAAAACCGTTCTGAGATTGATCTACCGCATGGACGAGACCGGCTACCAAGACTTCCTGTTGCGTGAAATGTTTCGAGGCGATGTATTTATCGCCCCCAAGAACTTGTCCTCGCCGACCATCGTCCGCAAATTCGTCTTCAATGCTCCTGGCGCGATCGGATATATCCGCTCCCGCGATGTTGATCAATCGGTGAAGGTGATTCGTATTGATGGGCTGTTGCCTGAGGATAAAGGCTACCGTCTGCAGGTCGACGAGCCTTTGGCCGGGAAGGGGTCGGAATAGTCGATCCTATGCGGAGACAGTCACAATCTCAACGTCGACCATTGCTCTCAGGCTTCACCATGCTACCCGGGAACCAGACGGTCGGTCGCAGCCTTTCGCGGCATGTTTCTTTAGTTCTCTTCGTCTTGGTCCTCATGGGCGAGGTGGGTGTGGCGCTATTCGTTATGCGAGACCTGGCCCGGTCGAATGCGACCGTCGAAGGGATGTACAGAGGGTCTGTGCAAGGACTGCTGCGGATCGGCGATATGCAATACGACGCTCAAGAGACGCGACGCGCTACCCTGTACGCGTTGACCACAAACGACGGGAATCTGCAGGTAGCCTACGCCGACCAATCACGCGATGCCGACCGGGGCGTCACGGAAGGCATAGTGCAATTTCTTGAAGACGCCCACACAGCGGACGAAACCGAGGCTGGTCAACAACTGGAGCATGATTGGAGCAATTACCTCAAAGTGCGTGATGAGGTGTTGGGATTGATTCTGGAAGGCAGCCCGAAGGAGGCTATACACCTCGATCTCAACCTCGGGGTTTCAGAGTTTGAACGCGTTCGCAGGGACCTGGATAAAGTGAAAAGGAGTTACGACGAACAGGCGTCGCAACAACTCGCGACGGTGGCGACCTTGTCGCGAGCTTCCATGACCCGGTTGACCGTTGCACTTGTTCTGGGCCTGTGCCTTGGGACCGTTGCTATCTGGGCGATCCAGAAAAGCCGACTCCGAAGTGCGATGCACTTAGCTCAGTTGCAGATGGATTTCGTGGCGTCGGTTTCGCACGAACTGAGAACGCCACTCACCGCCATTCTCACAGCTGCTGAAAATATTCGGGACGGACTGGCACAAAGTCGAGAGCGACTTTTCGAGCAAGGCTCGGTGATTACCCATCAAGCTGCTCAACTCATGGAAACCGTGGATCAGGTGCTCCAGTTTTCAGCCGCCAGTGAACGAAAATCGCCGCATCCACTCCGTGAGCTTCGTGTGGATGAGGTTGTTGATGACGCTCTCCGGTCGACGCAGCGTTTGCTGAACGAAACGGGTGTTCTGGTGGAAACGAAGGTCGAACCCGATCTGCCCCGGATCATCGCTGATCTTGCTGTATTGTCTCTTTGCGTACAAAATCTGATTGCGAATGCCGTGAAGTACGGCGGGGCGAAACGCTGGATTGGTATCTCGGCTTCGATGAACGGCGAACGAAACGAGATTCTGATCAGCGTTCGTGATCATGGAATCGGAATTCATGATTCCGATCTTAAGCGAATTTTCGAGCCATTCTATCGAAGCCCAGACGTGATCGGGGCCAAGATTCAGGGAACAGGACTGGGATTGTCGATTGCCAAACGCAGCGCTGAAGTTTTCGGCGGGGACCTGACGGTTTCAACGAAAGTGGGAACGGGAAGCGTGTTTACGTTGCACTTACCGGTGGCACAACCCGCCCGGCAAAAGGCTCCCAATGCCGAGAACGCCATGGGAGGAGCACGCGCATGAAAGAAAGCATTTTGCTTATCGAAGATGAACCCGCATTGCAGTCTACGCTGGGACTAAGGCTTCGCGGGGAAGGATATGTCGTCGAGACCGCCGACGATGGAACCGAAGGATATGAAAAGGCGACGATGTCGCCCTTCGACCTGATCATTCTGGATGTCATGCTGCCCGACCGCAGTGGGTTTGACGTCTGTCGGGATATCCGTCAGGCGGGACTCGCAACTCCGATCCTGTTTCTTACCGCCCGGAATCAGACAACCGACAAGGTCATTGGCTTGAAACTCGGCGCTGATGACTATGTCACCAAACCTTTTAAGGCGGCTGAACTGATCGCACGCATCGAAGTTCTCTTGCGGCGCGTTCCGATCCGCTCCGGATACGGTGTTCATCAGTTCGGCCCAATCCGGATTGATGTCCGTCGTGCGGAAGTAACACGTGATAGCTCGCCAGTCTACCTCTCGGCGCGCGAATTCCAACTCTTGCGTTACCTGATCGAGCGCAGCGGCAGCACGGTTCCGCGCGGCGAACTCCTGCGATCAATTTGGGGATATAGCGAAGATACGCTGACGCGGACTGTGGACATGCACATCGCAAGTCTGCGCGAGAAGTTGGAGCAGAATCCTCGCAAGCCCGAATTAATCGTCACTGTAGCCGGAGTCGGATATAAATTCGTGGGCTCCCGCGGACTGTGATCGGCGGGTCCAGCTCATTACCCTTCTGCCTGATTTCAATCCGCATTCTTCAGGCGCACCGGCGAACGCTGCCGCTGACCCGCTAACTCTTTGCCCCGAGATGGAATGGAGGCCCCGGGCAGAGTCGAACTGCCGACCAACGGTTTAGGAAACCGCTGCTCTATCCATCTGAGCTACGGGGCCTTAAGGACTTAGCGATTTACTGTTTCCTATTGTCGTTCGCGAGCGGCGCCTGGCAGCCCAATCACGCGCGGTAAGTGGTCCCGGGCGGGTACTAGAGCGCTCCGTTGCAAATTCCATGCTACACCCGACGCAGGTCACGGGCTGTGCTTGATCATTGAGCTGCCGGACCGTCGCCTGTTCTGCTCAACATCATTCCGACGCTGCATCCCTTCCATTTTAACCCGACGTTCTTAAACAAGGGTCATTGTGGCGTTGAATACCAAGCTATCTCCATCGGATTGCGTCAATAGCGGCGCTAGCCGATCTGAGCCGGAATGAACCTTCAGCAATGGCCGCCTTTTTCACAAGTCACCTGCCAAAAGTTACCGACGTTATCTAGATTTCCAAATCGGAACGGGAGTATCAAGTGGACACAAAGTGAGACAGGGGGTTCTCATTTTGAGATGAAAGGGCGTGCAAATGCCTCTCCCACCGCCGCTGTACTACTTCGCCGCGTGGACCGATTCCGGTTGCCTCTGGGGGTGCGACCACTTCCACTTGACTGTTGCCTCGGCTGTCGCCTGCACAGCATCAGCTTTCGTGGGAGCTTATGTCGTCGCCGTCGACAGGGGTGAGTATCGGGCTTTGCATTCCAAAGAGGAAGCCGAATTCCAGGAATTAATGTACGGTTCGCCCCAGCGCAAACTGGAAGGCAAAATCATTGCCTGGCCGAAACTAAAACCCGAGGCTACCGAGTAGCCTGGCGTCGATGTTTTTGCGAATCTTGGGCGGACGGCGGTCCTGTTTGATCTTGGCTTTGACGATGTCATCTCTCGGACGAGTTGATGTTCTTCGACAGAAGACCTCCCCCGGCCATTTCCTATAGGGGACCTCTGCCTCCCCAGCGGGTCACAGGGCTGGTACTGAGGAGTATCAGTGCGCTGCGGAAGCGATGTCGTCAAGCGCCAGATTCAGCCCGAGCACATTCACACGCGGTTCCCCCAGCAGTCCCAGGTTGCGCTGTTCGATGTGCTTCTGGATCAGATCGCGAAGCACAGACTCCGAGATCCCACGCTCCTTGGCGATGCGGGGAATCTGAAACTCGGCCGATGCGGGAGAGATATCCGGATCTAGGCCCGAGGCTGAGGTAGTAAGGAAATCGACAGGGACAGGCTCGGCCGGATTCTCCTGGTGAAGCGTGGCCGCGTCGGCGCGCACGCGGTCGATCAGCTTCTGGTTCGTCGGGGCGAAGTTCGTGCCGCCCGAGTTGGCGGCATCGTATCCATTTCCAGCGGCGGACGGGCGGGGATGGAAGTACTTCGCCGATGAGAAAGGCTGCGCTATGATGCGTGATCCAATCGCCTCACCGTTACGACGAATAATCTGGCCGTTAGCCTTGTCCCTGAATACTACCTGCGCCAGTACTGTGACAACCAGCGGATAGACTAGCCCGAGAAGAATCGTTGTGGCAATTGTCATCAGGAAGGCGGTAAGCAGGTTCTTCTTCATAGCTCCTCTCATGCCATGCGAAGCGCGGTGATTACTACATCGATGATCTTGATACCGATGAATGGGACGATGATGCCCCCGACACCGTAGATGAAGAGATTGCGGCGCAGCAGAGCCGCGGCGTTCATGGCCCGGTACTTTACCCCGCGCAACGCCAGCGGGATGAGCGCGATGATGATCAGCGCGTTAAAGATGACCGCGGAGAGAATGGCGGATTCCGGGGTCTTCAGGCGCATGATGTTCAGCGCGTTCAGAACGGGGAAGGTACCGGCAAACATCGCCGGAATGATCGCGAAGTACTTGGCAACGTCGTTGGCGATCGAGAACGTAGTAAGCGCGCCCCGCGTCATCAGTAGTTGTTTGCCGATTTCGACGACCTCGATCAGCTTCGTGGGATTGGAATCGAGATCGACCATGTTCCCTGCTTCCTTGGCGGCCTGCGTACCGGTGTTCATAGCTACGCCCACGTCGGCTTGCGCCAGAGCAGGCGCGTCGTTGGTGCCATCACCAGTCATTGCGACGAGTTTGCCTCCGGCCTGCTCAGCCCGAATCAGCTTCAGTTTGTCTTCGGGCGTGGCTTGAGCAAGGAAGTCATCGACGCCAGCCTCACGAGCGATCGCGGCCGCTGTGAGTGGGTTGTCGCCCGTAATCATCACGGTGCGAATGCCCATGGAGCGAAGCTGCGCGAATCGGTCGCGAATGCCCCCTTTCACAACATCTTTCAGGTGAATCACGCCCATTGGTCGGCGGTTCTCTGCGACTACCAATGGCGTGCCGCCTGAAGAGGAAATGCGTTCGACGGTCGCGCGAACCTCCTCCGGCATGGGGTGATTGCCGTTGCTCTCAATCAATTTGGCGATCGCTTCGGCAGCCCCCTTGCGGATTTCGCGACCGTCCAGGTTGACGCCGGACATACGCGTCTGTGCGGTGAACGGGATGAATTCGGCCTCATGGCTCGCGAACTCGCGGCCACGCAGGCGGTATTTCTCTTTCGCGAGGACAACAATGGAGCGTCCTTCGGGAGTTTCATCGGCTAACGAAGATAGCTGTGCGGCATCGGCCATTTGAGATTCGGTAACGCCTGGGGCTGCAATAAATTCGGTGGCCTGGCGGTTGCCGAAAGTGATGGTGCCAGTCTTATCGAGCAGCAGTGTATTGACGTCGCCCGCCGCTTCGACCGAGCGTCCCGACATGGCAAGGACGTTGTGCTGCACGAGACGATCCATGCCAGCGATACCGATGGCGGAAAGAAGGCCGCCGATCGTCGTCGGGATCAAACACACCAGCAGCGAAACCAGGACGAACACTGTCTGAGGTGAACCGGAATAGATCGCGAATGGCTGAAGTGTTACCACAGCCAGCAGGAAGATGATGGTGAGGCCAGCCAGAAGAATATTCAGGGCGATCTCGTTTGGCGTCTTCTGCCGCGCGGCACCTTCGACCAAAGCAATCATACGGTCCAGAAAGGTCTCTCCTGGGTTCGAAGTGATCTTCACTTTAATGCGATCGCTGAGGACGCGCGTACCTCCCGTAACCGCCGAGCGATCTCCTCCAGCCTCCCGGATAACCGGCGCAGACTCGCCAGTAATTGCAGACTCGTCGACTGAGGCAACGCCCTCGACGATCTCGCCGTCGCCTGGGATCAATTCGCCGGCGGAAACAAACACGAGATCGCCGGCGCGCAGCTTGGCGCTGGCGACTTGTTCGATCTCTCCGGAAGACGTGATTCGATTTGCCATCGTCTCGGACCTGGCCTTGCGCAAGGTCTCGGCCTGCGCCTTGCCGCGCCCCTCCGCCATGGCTTCGGCAAAGTTGGCGAACAAGACAGTGAACCACAGCCACAGCGTGATTTGCAGGTTAAAGCGAAACGCTTCGTGGGGCCGGAGGATCAATAACGCGGTGGTAATCACGCTGCCAATTTCGACCACGAACATGACGGGGTTCCCCATCATATAGCGCGGATTCAGCTTCAAAACTGAACTCCACAGTGCACCGCGAATCAGTTTCAAATCCCAGATTGATTTGTGATGGCTCGCCATAGGCTTCCTAGAATGTTTTCCCAACGTACAGAAGTAAATGTTCGAGAATGGGCCCAAGACTCAGAGCAGGAAAGAACGTCAGCGCCCCCAGGATCAGGATGACGCTGATCAGCAGGAACGTGAAGAGAGGAGTGGTAACTGGAAACGTGCCGACGGAAGGCGGCACATATTTCTTTTGCGCCAGATTTCCTGCAATTGCCAGCATGGGGATGATCATGAAGAAGCGACCAATCAGCATTGTCAGACCGATGGCGGTGTCATACCAGGGCGTGCTCACCGTGAGACCGCCAAACGCAGAACCGTTGTTTCCTGCTCCAGATGTAAATGCGTACAAAATCTGGCTTAGACCGTGGGGCCCGGGGTTAGAGATGCCTGCGGTACCGAAATTCTTCACCACCGAAACTCCGGTCAGCGAAAGAATAATCAGCGGGAAAACCAAGGACACCAGTATCGCCATCTTTACGTCGTAGGCTTCGATCTTCTTGCCTAGGTATTCCGGAGTGCGTCCGACCATCAGACCCGCAATGAAGACAGCCAGTACGATGTAGATGAGGATGCCGTACATGCCCGCGCCCACACCACCGAAAATGACTTCACTTAGCATGATGTTCACCAGCGGCACCATACCCCCGAGGGGGGTAAAGGAATCGTGCCAACCGTTAATGGCGCCGCAACTCGCGTCAGTTGTGATGGTGGCGAACAGAGCGGAGTTGGCAATACCGAAGCGGACCTCCTTGCCTTCCATGTTGCCGCCAGACTGAGCTGGCGTGGCGTTCTGCGCGATATTCTTGGGATAGAGCGGATTCCCGCGCGCTTCTGCCCAATACGCGACCGTCACGCCACACAGAAACAAAATCGCCATCGCCGACCAGACGGCCCATCCGTGAGCGCGAGAGCCGGTCATTCGGCCCAGCGTGTAGGTCAGGCCTGCAGACACAGCAAAGATCGAGAACATTTCGATCAGATTCGATACAGGCGTGGGATTTTCGAATGGGTGGGCGCTGTTGGCGTTGAAGAATCCGCCGCCGTTTGTGCCCCATTCCTTAATGATTTCTTGCGAGGCCACCGGACCCTGCGCGATGGTCTGTGTGGTTACGGTATCCATCACGGGTTTGCCGTTCGCGTCGACCGCGGGTTTGCCGTCTGCGGCCAAGTGCGGTACCTGCTGCGGTTCGACGAGTTTCACGGTGTCGTAGGGCTTCAGGTTTTGAACCACGCCCTGCGAAACCAGGAGCAATGCGCCCACAATCGAAAATGGCAAGAGTACCCACAGGCTGGCGCGGACCAGATCGACCCAGAAATTGCCGATCGTCTGCATCTGGCGACGGGCAATGCCCCGGATAAAAGCAATCGCGAGCGCGATCCCGACGCCCGCTGAGACGAAGTTGTGATAGGCAAGACCGGCCATCTGCGTGAAGTAGCTCATGGTTGTCTCACCGGAGTATGCCTGCCAATTCGTATTGGTGGTGAACGACGCCGCCGTATTGAAAGCAAGGTGCTCTGGCGTTACTCCCGCAATGTGCTGGGGGTTAAACGGAAGCATTCCCTGAACGCGCTGGATTAGATAAAGCACCAGCATCGAGACGGCGCTGAAGAGGAGCATCGAAACGGCGTACTCGGTCCAGCGCATCTCGTGTGCTTCGTCCACGCCAGTAACCCGGTAAAGGAGTCGCTCGATCGGCCGCAGCACTGGATCCAGGAGCGTTCGCTCCCGCGAGAACACTCGCGCCATGAAGGTTCCCAGCGGCTTGGTGACGGCCAAGATGAGCGCCAGGAAGACGAATATTTGTAGCCATCCGTTGACAGTCATTTCAAAATTTCTCCGGACGCAACAGTGCGTAGAACAAATACACCGTGGTGAGTGCGCTGATGATCAGCATGATGAGTGTCTGGATTTCCATTCGGGTCCTCCTACTTCACGCGGTCGCAAAAATGCACATACGCGACCGAGAGCACAAAGAAAGCGATGGTGACTGCTACCCAAATTGCATCTTGCATGGTTCATCCTCCACAAATCCTTACGACACGACTTCGGACTACCACGAGCCTTCTTTTCGTCCCCACCACCAGACCAGGCCGAGAGTCGCGGTGTTTTGATCTTTCTTGAGAACGCCCTGAACGTCTGACAAGAACGTCGGCTGATTCGAAAAATCGCGCCGCCACTCGAAACGCATCAGAAGTCCATCGCCGACCTTGTAGTCAAAGGTGACGGTGTTCTCCTTCAGCGCCTGGGAAATTCCGCTGAAGAGCCCGCCACGGTCAGACATGTATTCAGCTCGGCTCCCAATAGCAACCTTTGGCGTCAACTGATACTGGACGTAGGCCGCCCCTCCATCTGTGTGTGCAGGCGCGGACGACTGCCCCGGAGCAGCATTCGCCCAAAGGCGCTGGATTAAGTAATCGCCTTCCAACGCAAACAGCAGTTTCGGAGTTGCCTGCCAGCTCACATAGCTATCGAAGATGTGTGTACGGCCATTCGGAGCGGGAGTGATCTCGGCGAAGCACAGCCCCGGCTGTACCGGAATCGGACCACATTCCGACACACTGCGGTCTGGATGCTCCTGCCCCAGGTAGTAGTTCATGGTCCAAGTCACGCCGTTGTGTGGCTTGGCGGTGAAGCCGAACAGTTGGTCCTTGAACCCATTCGTCGCTTCCACTTGATTCATTCCGTTTACGATCCAGTAATTCACTGTAAAGCGCTCGCTCAGCGGGATCGCTAGGCGTGCGCCCATGTGATAGAAGGGCAAGAAGTTGAACCAATACGCGCGTGAATAGTTGATCTGATCCTTGGTGTAGTTGCCCTCGATCCCGAGCGAACTCGCCCACTTTCCGAAGTCCAGATTGATTCCTTTGCCGACAGCGAACACATAAGTCCCGTACGCCTGGAAGATGTTGCGGTAGATATCGGGCCGGGGCTCATTCGCGGGATTCCCCTGCGCTGTTTCGGAAGCCTGACCGAACTGAAGGTCGAGACGGGCTCCCCAACGTCGGCCAGCGCCAACATCGGGCGCGCGCTCAAGGACTACGCTTGCCTGGTTCAAGCTGAACTGATTACTGAGCACGTCATAGGCCCGCAGTAGGTTCACACCTCCGACCGGATTGTTGAAGTTGTAGCCGTAGTACGTGTCGAGGCCGAGATTTAGAGTCGTGCCGTGCAGAAAATCAAGGGTCTTCCGATCCTCCGCGTCGGTGGGGACGAGTGCTGCAGCATTTGGCGGTTGTTGAGACGACAGACTCGCATCGGTGGAATCGCCCTTGGCGGACTCCCCTGTGATCGGCAAAGCAACGCTGTCGGAACGACCATCAGCTCCTACTGTGCGATTCTCATGACCCAGTTGGGCTTCCAATTCCTCGATTCGCCTCTTCATTGCTTCCAACTCTTGGATGACCGCCGGAGGAACTCGCGGGTCACTGGGGGTACCCAGAGCCTCCACAGTGTTTGCCGAGGAGCCACTAATGATTGACTGCCCACGGAGAGGAACAACCAAAGCGAATGAAGCCAAGACGCCAAGAATGATCCTCTCCCCAGCCGTCGCCGAGAACCTGCTCTTGAAGACGTTGGTGTGAACTACAACCAGGTCCGTCCGCGACTGGCGTGGCTGATACCGCACCAAATACGATTCAACCCGTCGTGGTACGGGGTGCAAGAGCTCGTTGACCAGCGCTACCAGCACGCGCACGAGGAAAGCAATCGCTCCCACACACAGGACTATGAAACTCAATCTCATATGTTCCAGTCAAACAAGAGTCTCAAGACCAATTTGATAACTTCACTCGTAAGAGTGGGATCAAGAGTTCATAAGGATTTCGTAAACACATCCAAATGAATTCGCACTCGCTCGAGTGTCGCAAGCTTTGGCTTAAGCCCTCAGCAGCCCCATTCTGCTTGGCCGGGCTTGGCGAAGTATTTGCGCTCCGAGGAGAGAGGCTCAGGCGGCGTGGAGAGCTCTAGCAAAGTCAGACGGGCTGCAGCAACCATTAATTTTCGTTCGTTTTGCGGAGTCCGATCCCAGGCGGTGAAATCCTGATCCTTTTCGTTTGAGCAATCGTGTTCCAATGCCTCTTTGTAGTGATGAAAAACTCTGGCTAATTGTTCTGCGTTGACTTCCTGAAGAGTCTGCATAGTCTCAACTTTCCGGGTGTCCCCTGACATCTGCATGTGGGCCGCAGACCGCGAACCCAATGCTTCAAGTGATTGGATTCGGGAACATGTAAGGATTGAATAAAGAGTTCGTAGAATGTTCGTAATCGAAGTTACGTATCTGAGTCGAGCTTACTCCCCGGGCTCCAGGCGGTATCCAATCCAAGGCTCAGTAACGAGGTAGCGCGGAGAGGCGGCATCCGGCTCTAACTTCTTGCGCAACTGACCTACGAAGACGCGCAGATATTCGACCTGCTCCGTACTTTGGCCGCCCCACACAGCTGCCAACAGTGCGCGATGCGTGATGACCTTGCCCGGGTGCCGAGCCATATATACGAGCAGATCAAATTCCTTTGGAGTAAGGCGCACTTCACGGTGAAGGACCGAAACCTTGCGGGCAGCCGTATCGATGCGGAAATCGCCGATTTCGATTACCGGATCCGCTTCATTCTCCGCCGGAACGCGGCGAAGACCGGCCCGCACCCTAGCCAGCAGCTCGTTCATGCCGAAAGGCTTGGTGACATAGTCGTCGGCGCCGGCATCAAGAGCTTCCACCTTTTGTTGTTCCTTATCACGAACCGAGAGCACGATAATGGGCACGCTCGAAGCAGCCCGAACCGTCCGGGTGAGCTGTACGCCATCAATAGAAGGCATGGACAGATCTGTGATGATCAGGTTCGGCTGCCAATCTTTCATAATCTCCAGCGCCATCTCGCCGCTGTTCGCGATGCGAATGTCATACCCCTGGGCTGAGAGGCTGGTGCGCAGTACCCGCGTGATTTGCGGTTCGTCATCCACAACGAGGATGTGCGGCGGATCCGCCATCAGCGTGCCTCCTGCGTCACGATGTGCACGTCAACCGACGGCGCATCCCGAAGGAATCTCTGGATCGCCGACATGTACAGATACCGCTGCCAGCCGGTTCGCGCCGACCGCCCGAAAATCACCTGCGTGATGTGATGTTCGCGCACAAGTTGGGCAAGCCCCTCGGCAATGCTTCTTCCAGAGATGCGAACGACGTGCGCGCCCAGGTTCTCGGCGAAGCGGATGTTTTCGGCCAGTGTCTTTTGGTCCTCCGGTCTCGTGTCTCGACCCACATCAATGTAGAACACGAAGAGCTCTCCCCCAATCGCCTGGGCCATCCGGGAACCCCGCGCAATGATGTACTGCGCAGCGGGGTTCGAGCTGACGCATACGGCGATGCGCTCGCGCACGGTGTGCGCCGGTTGCTTGCTATCTTTTTCGAGAAATGCGTCGAGACTCCGGTCCACCACCCGGGTAACCTGACGAAGCGCCAGTTCCCGCAGCGCGATCAGGTTCCCCGGCCGGAAGAAGTGAGATAAGGCTCGCTGTGCTCGATCAACCGGGTAGATGTCGCCGCGTTCCATGCGCTTCTGCAGGGCCTGGGGCGTCAGATCCGCCAGAACGATCTCGTCGACGCGCTGCATCACCCAGTCGGGGACGGTCTCTCGCACCTGTACCCCGGTGATCTGTTGCACCGTTGGCCCCACACTCTCCACGTGCTGCACGTTCATGGTGGAGAGGACATCGATCTTGGCATCGAGCAACTCGATCACGTCCTCATAGCGCTTCCCGTGCTTGCTGCCCTCGATGTTCGTGTGTGCGAGTTCGTCGATGACGGCCACAGCCGGCTTGCGCGCAAGAATGGCGTCCACGTCCATCTCGTCGAAAATAGTGCCTTTGTATTCGAGCTTGCGCGGGGGAACTCGTTCTAGTTTGCCTGCCAGTTCTGCGGTCGCTTGGCGGCCGTGACTTTCCACTAACCCGATCACGACGTCTTCGCCGCGACTGGCTCGACGGATGGCCTCGCTCAGCATGTTATAGGTCTTCCCCACTCCGGGCGCATACCCGAGAAAGAGTTTGAAGATGCCGCGCGGTTTATCGGGGGAAACTTCCTTCAGCCACTCTTCGGGAGTCTTGGGCATCGGAAGCTATTTTGCTTGCAGAGGGTGGAACTTGTCACCTGCAAGTACAATGCGGTTGTGAAAACCCGCGTTGAGGTCCAAGCACTCCGTTATTCCTCCGTTGGTATCTCCATCGCAATAGTCACGAGCGCCGCTTATCGCTTGCACATCAACCAGACAACGGTCGCGTTGATGTTTCTGGTCATGGTGTTGCTGACCTCGGCCTACTGGGGACTGCGCTACGCCTTGCTGATGGCGGTTATCGCCACCGCCGCATTCAATTTCTTCTTCCTGCCTCCCCTCAGAACTTTTACCATCGCCGACCCCCAGAACTGGGTGGCCCTCTTTGCATTTCTCGTCACCGCGCTGGTCGCGAGCAACCTTGCTGAACGGGCACGCCGCGAGGCCGAGGGTGCGAAGCAAAGACGGCGGGAAGTCGAGCGTCTCTATGCCTTGAGTCAGCGGCTCCTGGCTTCCGACAATGTGCTCGAACTGCTCAATGCCCTTCCCGGTTACGTCCAAGAGACTTTTTCGGTCGGAAGCGTCGTGGCGATGGCCGCGGATCACCCCACCGTCTACCGTTCGTCCCTCGAAGCGCCATTTGAAGAGAGCGTCTTGCGCTCCACCCTGCTGCGCGGGGAACCGATTACCCAGGGAGGAATTTCCTATGTTCCACTTCGCCTGGGCATGCGAACCGTGGGAGCTCTCGGCGTCACGGGAGCCGAACTCTCCCGCGAGACTCTCGACGCGCTCGGCAGCCTCGCTGGGCTCGCCATCGAGCGTGCGCGGGCTCTCGAGGCACTCAGCAAGAATCGGGCAGAACAGGAACACGAACGGTTGCGCACGGCTCTGCTCGATTCCGTGACCCATGAGTTCCGAACACCGCTGACATCCATCAAGGCCAGTATCACAACTCTTCTCTCAGGAACAACGCTCGATGATGCTGGACAACGTGATCTGCTGAGCGTAATCGATGAAGAGACTGACCGTCTCAACCGGCTCGTCGGCGAGGCGTCGGAAATGGCGCAACTCGATTCCGGCAAATTCAAACTGCAACTGGAACCACATTCGATTCGGGATGCGCTCGACCCAGCCATTCAGGACGCCAAGGCAGCGATCGAGAATCATCCCCTCGAAGTCCAGGTCTTGCCCGACCTCCCAAAGGCCCGTATGGATGTGGAAAGAATTCGCGAAGTACTGATGCATCTTCTGGAGAATGCCGGAAAGTATTCTCCGCCAGGATCCCCGGTCAGGGTGACAAGCGAAGTGCAGAGCGATCGGCTCGTGACCAGTGTCGCCGATCGCGGTCCTGGTATCGACTCGTTCGAGCAGACCTTGATCTTCGAGAAGTTCTATCGTGGTCAGCATCAGCGCTATACCGCGCCCGGCACGGGCATGGGGTTGGCTATTGCCAAAGTCATCATAGAAGCCCACGGCGGAAGAATAGGGGTCGTGAGCCAGTTGGGAAGCGGCTCCGTTTTCTCATTCAGCTTGCCGCTGGAAAAGTAAAACGTAGAAAATTGCGCTGCATGTATAGCACTTTTGACCGGATTTTGTGCTCCTACGCTACAATTCAGGATGATTTTTCGGTGCCATAAAGCTGCACCGCGAACCTGATCCTGCCAAACTCATGACTGCTGAAACAGCAAGCGTCACTCCCGCTGTGCTCGACGAAAAAAAGGTTTTCTATAACCGTTTTCTCTTGATTGTCGCTGGACTGGGAGGCCTGCTCTACGGCGTCGATGTTGGAATTATCGCCGGGGCTCTACCCTATTTGGAGGCCACTTCTGGGCTCAACCGGAGCGAACTTTCTATTGTTGTGGCCGCCGTTCTGCTGGGCAGCGTGTTCTCCACCCTATTTGCGGGATTGCTCGCCGACTGGATGGGCCGAAAAGCTTTGATGGCTGTCGGTGGGGTGATGTTTGTCATCAGCATCCCGATGATCGCGCTGGCGCACGGTTACAGCCCTCTGGTTTTTGGGCGATTGCTGCAAGGGACGAGTGCAGGCCTGATCGGTGTAGTCGTACCTCTGTATCTGGCCGAATGCCTGACAGCTGCGAACCGGGGAAAAGGCACCGGTATTTTTCAATGGCTGCTCACCGCAGGCATTGCGATCGCCGCGCTGATCGGATTGCTCTTCAGTTTTCGTCTCGATCACATTGCCAAGGTCGGCAACGCCAACGCGATCCTCAATTTCGAAAATTCAGCATGGCGCGGCATTTTTTGGGTATCGCTCCCGCCGGGCATCCTGTTTGTGATCGGCAGCTTTATGCTGTCCGAATCCCCTCGCTGGCTTCTGAAGCGCGGAAGGAAGGAAGCTGCTTACCAAGCCCTTCTCCGCTCCCGCACAACTGAGCAATCCGATCTCGAACTCAGGGAGATGCAGGAACTGGCGACGTCTGCCAAGTCGAAAGATGCGGCCGGATCGAAGGTCAAGGATTCCCTGCTCCGGCGAAAGTACGTGATTCCTTTTGTGCTCGCCTGCATTATTCTTGCCTGCAACCAAACCACCGGAATCAATTCGATTATTGCCTACAACACTAACATCCTTCTCCAAAGCGGACTTTCCGATCTCGCGGCACATGTTGGCTACGTGATTTTCACGTTCGTGAATTTCTTTGTCACTCTGGTCGGGGTGGCACTAGTCGACCGGAAAGGTCGCAAGTTTCTACTCGGCATCGGCACAGCCGGGATCATCCTGTCCATGTTGTTTACCGGCATTCTGTTTCGCCGGACCGAGAAGCTGAGCGTTGACTCCAGAGCTGCGGTGCAAGCGATGGCCTCTCCGAATCAAACCGTCAGGCTCGTCTACAACCGGGAACTCGCGCGGAAGTTGCTGGAAGCAACGGGACACGAATTTAAGGTGCCTAACGCGCCGACGTCCATGGTTGTGATCTACGCCTACGGAGATTTTCGAACCGCGAGTAAGGCAGTTCGTTCGGATGACCCCGCCGCAAAACCGATAGAAATTACTCGTGAGAGCTGCGTCCCGGCCAACAAGATCGTTGCTTTTTTCTCCAATCCTTTTGGAGATCTCGATGCGGCGCGGCAGGCGCCGTTACGCGTTGAGAACGCTCTGATAACACCGGTTCCCTCTGAGCAAAACGGTTGGATTGTAGCCTGCGCCCTATTCATTTTCATGGCTTTCTTCGCGGTCGGGCCCGGCGTCTGTGTCTGGCTGGCGCTTTCCGAGCTGATGCCGACTCGAATTCGATCGAACGGCATGAGTATTGCACTGGTGCTCAATCAGGCAGTTTCGACCACAATCGCTGCCATCTTCCTTCCTACGGTTGGTAAGTATGGTTATTCGACCATGTTCTTCGGATTCGCCGTCTGCACGGTGATCTATTTTGTTACCGCGACTTGGTTTCTGCCGGAGACCAAAGGGAAAACACTGGAAGAAATTGAGGCGCACTTCGAGGGGGTTGCAGCGAATTAGTCGGATTCACCTGTTTCTAATTCCATCGTTATCATGAGTACCAGAATGAGTAATCACGATTCCACGCAGAAATTCGCTCACGAGATGCGGCGCGAGATTTACGAGCAGCCGGAAGCAATTGCCCGGACCATCGATAAGCACCTCAAGAACGACATCATTTTCCCGGGAGAACTGCAGGCTATCGAAGGCGCGCTGCTGACATTCGAAAAGCTGATCATCGCCGCCAGCGGTTCCAGCCGCCATGCAGGGTTGGCGGGCGAGATCATGATCGAGGACCTTTCCGGAGTGGCGGTTGATGTCGAATACGCGAGCGAATACTGCTACCGCTCGACGCATACCGCCATCGATCCGATCGTGATGGTCATCACGCAGTCCGGCGAAACGGCGGATACGATTGCAGCACAGCGCGAAGCTCTGACGCGCGGGGTCAAGACCATTGCGATCTCAAACGTGCCCGACACTACGATCGTCCGCGAAGCCGGCGCGGCTCTCATCACTGGAGCCGGCCCCGAACGCTCGATCCCTGCGACGAAGAGCTTTACAACACAGGTCACGATTCTCTATCTGATGGCGCTCTTCCTCGCGCGCAGGCACGGGCTCATGACGTCCGAAGTGACACGAACCTATCTGAAACATCTGCTGCAATTGCCCCAGGCCATTGAAAAGAATCTTCCCGCCTGGGACAAGCTCGCCGAAGAGTTCGGCGAGCTGCATTTCAAGGATGAGAAGTTTCTCTATCTGGGCCGCGGAGTGCATTACGCAATTGCGCGCGAGGGAGCTCTGAAGCTGAAGGAAATCTCTTACGCTCATGCCGAAGGATATCCGGTAGGAGAGCTAAAGCATGGCCCCAATGCTCTGGTCGACGAAACACTCCCCGTGGTCGTCCTTGCAACTTGTGATCGCAATGATCCGGATTCCATGCTGAGATACCGAAGAACGCTCGAAGTGATGAAGGAAGTCCGATCTCGGCATGGTCAACTTGTGACCGTCGCGACAGAGGGCGACCAAGAAGCCGGCACGATTGCCGATCATATTTTTTACGTGCCGGCAGCGCCGGAACTGTTATTGCCCATTCTGGAAGTGATTCCCTTGCAACTATTCGCGTACCATGTCGCCACAAAGAAGGGTTACGACGTCGACCACCCGCGGAATCTCGTCAAGGCGGTCGTGACGGAGTAGTCCAAGCAGCGATTGCAGTGAAGTCTTGATCGGCTACGGCTTCCATGGGCTGATGGGATCGTCGTCATGACATAAGCCAAGGCACGTGACGAGAGCAGCCGCAATTCCGCCTCCGATCAACGCCCAACGACTGTTCATCAATGCGCCGACTCCCGGTGTGTTTTGGGCTTTCATTGGAGCTCCGGCGCACTTTTCTCCCCTTGATTTCTGCTCACCTTCGTGAACGACCTCCCGCTTGGAGCGCGAAGAATTCTGAACGTCTTTGGATTGCTTTTCCTTGGCGTCAATATATACGTCGTCCCTGCTGGCATGAACAGTCACTTGCCCATCGCGGTCGGTTACTTCATACAGGGTTTCACCCGAGGGATTTACAGGAATGATGGTGATGCAGCCGATGCGCACACGCATTCCTGTTCTCGTGTAAACCGCCAAGCTTCCGTGATCAAGCACCAGTTCTTCCGACTGAAACTGGACGACCGTTTCGGGATCGATAGTGGCGGCAGAACCAGTCACTTCGATCCGGGCTGAAGATGCTTTTTGAGTCTGGATCAGATCGTTGGCGAATATCGCAGCCGATGCGGGCGCAGAATTTCCGTTGACCAGAACACCTTGTCCGTTGCTATGGAGTATCGCGCCGTTAGGATTATCCGCAAAAACAGACACTGGCAGAATCACGGTCATGCACATACCCACGAAATTGCGCCAGGCAGACAGAACTGTGCCTCAACCTTCCGCACTTACTTTGCAGCAAGCTTAGCTCTGAATGCACCCGTGAACCATTGGCTAACAAGGTGACACTTGCCAGGATTCGCATTGCACCTGAGCAGATCAGCCACGGGCGAAATCGACAAATCCCCTGTTCGGATCCGTGCGGATGAGCCGGGCGCGTAACTTGTCGCCGACATCGAGTCCCTGCGCGCCCTGCGCGAGCAGTCCTTCGACGGGAGGCTTCAGGATGCGAACGAAGGTTCCGTGATCGGTGACTCCGGTGACGACTGCGTCGAAACTCTCACCAATGCGCGATTGCATGGCGTTCGCCGCTAGCCGTTTGGACATGTCGCGCTCGACCTTGCGTGCCGCGTCTTCCTTCTGTGTGCAGTTCGCAGCGATGGTTGTGAGTTCATCATCAGAGTACGGATTCGGCTGGCGAGCCAGCTTCGCTTTGATCAAGCGTTGCGTCACAACGTCGGCGAACCGGCGATTAGGCGCTGTGGAGTGCGTATAGTCCTGAACCGCAAGCCCAAAATGTCCGGGAGCAGTCTCGTTGGCACGTTCGAGAACGTATTCACCGGGCCCTATCAGTTTAATGATGGCCAGTGATAGATCTGCGAAGTGATCGGGATCTTTGGCTTTTTGGCGGAGCAGAAAATCGTTGAGCGCTTTCGAGTCGGGTTGGGTGGGAAGCTTCTCGCCTTTGGCCGCCGCCAGCTGACCTATGCGGTCCCAACGCTTGGGAGTCCGCACAATGCGGCGTAAAGATGAAACATCTTCGAGAAAGCGCGCCACGACTCCGTTGGCAGCAACCATGAAGTCTTCTATCAATTCGGTTGCATGATTCTTCTGTTGCTTGACGACCTCAATCACCGTGTCGTTAAGGACTAGGGGATGCACTTCATCGGTCTGGAGGTTCAGCGCGCCGTGCTGAAGACGCTGCTGCTTAAGCTTCTGCGCGACATCGCTCTGCAGTTTCAGCTGCCGCTGTAATTCGCCAGATGCAGCGACCTTGGGTGGCGGGGCGGCTTTTCCTTCCAGCCACGCACCCACGGAGTTGTATTGCAGCTGAGCCCGGTTTCTGACTAGAGCGCGATAGATGTCGGAAGACTTCACGTTTCCCTCGGAATCGATGAGGAACTCAATGACCACGCTAACGCGGTCCTGACCTTCCAAAAGAGAAGTGATTCCGGTCGAGAGTTCCTCCGGAAGCATGGGGAAGTTGCAGATGCCTGTGTAAACCGTGGTAGTTTCGCGTGCGGCGTGCTGATCGATAGGCGTCAATTTCGCCACGAAAATATCGACGTCAGCAATGCCGATCATCACTTTTGCTCCGCCATCGGAGAAGCCTTCCGCAACTTCAATCTGATCTAAATCCCGGGATGTGTCGTTGTCGATGGACGACCAGAGCAGGCTACGCATGTCTGGCAAACCGTTGGTGGCGGTGATTTGTGACTGACCTCTGAGATTCGTGAGTTGTGCCGTAACCGAAGCAGGAAAGTCCGGATTGAACCCGTGTTGCTGCATGACTTCTTTGGCGGTTGCCTGGAGATCGACATGCGACGGCGTGGGGTTAGTCATCTGTTCTTCCAGAATCGATTCAGGCTATCACGCGAGGGAGAGGTTCAAGTGTCCGTGGCTGAAGACAAATTATGTGTCAGAAACGGATTGTGGAAATCCTGGTGAGAAAAGTTACCGTGCCTAACGACTCAGACACCTTGAGAAACCTCCGCGGTGGCGGGGTGTCCCCGAGCGGCGCAGGTCCCTTGGAATCATGAAGCTCGCGAAAATCTGTAGATAATCTACAAGCTCAACTAATCAATGTAAATCAATGTGTTCCGGATACTTATATCAATCACTTGCATTCCTGCTTAAATTGCGTCCGCCTTATCGATCGTCAGGTCTAGCGGCTGTGTGCGCAAGGGCGGATGTCACATCCGCCCATGATTTCTCTCAAGATCGGGGCTTCCTACCGAGCTGAGACTCGATATTTCGGTGCAAGGAATAAGGCTTCTGTCATTCTCTCCCCAGTGTTCCCAGGAGGTCGTATGCGACGCTTTATGTTTTCGGTCGCCCCAGCATGCGTCTGCACAGCCATAGCGTTCTGCCAGAGCGCCGTCACGACTGGCCCGTCACCCTCTGCTATGCGATCCGACGAAGTCGCGATCAAACAAATCGAAGATGATTTTCTCAAAGCTGAGCGCACCACAGACCCCGCCGTTCTCGAAAGAATTCTGGCGGATGACTATGTGGGAGTCGGTACGAACGGACCCACTCCGGGCAAACCGGAATTGGTGAAGAACTGGCAAACACACGCAGGGCAGGTTCCGCCATATAAAGTCGAGGAATCCGATATGCACATTGTGGTTCGAGATGATACGGCAGTTGCCGCCTACACGAAGACCTACACCGCCAACGAGAACGGAAACATAGCCCACCAGGACAGCACTGACATCTTTGCCCGAGTTCACGGGGCATGGAGGCTGACGATCTCTCGTTACACCTTTTGCCAGAAATGAGTTGTTCCAAAAAGCTGGGAATGGCTCGCGAACGTGCGCTCCTCACCGAGTTCAAGCTCTGGACAGAACAGACGGCTACTGGCTGTCGAGAATTATCGGCGCGAACGAGTCATCGACAAAACTGGAGCAGCCGAAGACTGGCTCTATTTGCGACGCAGATCCTGATTAGTGAATATATGTGGACCCTGCCGCTTGTGAGCCTTCCAGAAGGCTGCAACTTCGCCGAGGGACAAGCCGCGCTGCTGGAGCGATTGCGGATCGGTCATCCCTGTCACTCCGGGATCAAAGATGCTTGCCGGTAAGTTCGTCGGCATGGGGCCACCCGTGAGTTCGATGACGTTGGAGCCGCTCCCAAGTCCGGATGTCTGCGCCGTCAGCGCAGGAACCACGGCCATCTCGGCTGATCCCGTGTAAGAGCCTTGCGCGGCGCCTGCAGCCTGACTTGCGACGTAGTTCATGTACCAAGCGGTTTGGTCGGCAGTCATGCTCGGAGGTTCCAGGCGCTGCGCGAAGACCTCGTCCGGCGTGTGATCGCCCCAGTACACATTGTTGAGATAGACGATGGTTTCAGGCGGTGTATATACAGGCACCTCGACAGGACTTGGCACCTCACTGGTGCCGGCAAGACTCCCGCCACCGAGGTTCAGGGACGGAGTCGCGATCGGACGAAGCCACATCGTATTTTCGGTCGTGATCAGATATTGCGGCCCTACTGCAAAACTCGTGTCTTGCGCCATCGACGTTCCAACCACAAGCAGAAAGAGAAGAGGCAAGCATTGAAGACGCATCGCAACCTCCACAGGCTGGGCTACTTCGGAAATTATGAACCTGCGACAGAGGAATTGCCAGAGGATTTCGGATCAAAACCCGCTTCTGGAGCGGCATTTGGCCGGGAGCCAGCCCTGGCCAGCCGGCGCTCGCGCCGGTTCGCCAAGATCACATAGAGCATGTAAACAATGATCGCCAGATTTCCGATCAGGAGAGCACAGCGCCAGAAGGTAATACCGCGAAAGAGCTCGCGCACTTCGAGGGGCAGGAGAAGTGTTCCGGAAAGGAATGCCACCCACTCTGCCCAGGTTCGCTCTTTCCACAAACCGTAAGCTTCGGTAAAACGCAACGCCGCATAGGCAAAGGCAATGCGGGCAGCCGCCCAGAGGCGGGCATCAGTGATGCTGTCAGCGAAGTCGAGGAAGATCTGCGCCGGGCGGCGGTCGGTACTGATATGAAGCAGCGACAGCAGGCTCTCGGCTATCAGCCAGGTGTCTTTGTGGACAAGAGCAAGGGCGCAGATGCCCATCAGCACGACGAAGACACCCTTAAAGAATTCCACGCCGGCAACCGCGCGCAGTACGCGCCGTTGATTGCGGTGGGGATCTGTTTTCTTTCCTTCCTGCTGCATGAATGGTAATGCGAACAAATATGCAGAGTATCACGACGAACATGGATCGCCCATCCAGAATTGCCCGAGGTATGACCACGGACTTACCTCAGTAACTGGATGCCAATACATGTCCATGTCACGATCACGGCGGAGAATCTCGTATGCGAAAAGCAATTTGTGTGCTTGCCGCCGGAGTCTTTTCGAGTGCGGTCCTACACGCGCAGGAAGCGCCGCAAACGGCGCGGCAGGCGCTGCTTGAGATGTTCTTCAGCAAGACACCGGGAACTTTTGTGAAGCACCTTCCCGTAGCGACGCGGGAGACTCTCGACAAGTCCGGGGCCATGGCAAATTTGCAGCAATATTCCCTGTTAGCCAGCCAGTTCCAGGCACAAAACCAGAACTACCAGACTTTCGAAACGGGATCGGTGCTTCTGTCGGGGGAAGATCCCAAGACGGCGCAGAAAATTGAAGTCATGGTCGAGAATGACGCGCTCCGGGGCGACCAGGACGATATTGAATTGTCTTTCCAGACTTACAAGAACGGGCAGGCGCAACGAACTCCTTTTATGCCGCGTATGACATTTTCGATGAAGCAGGAGGCGCATGTCTGGAAGCTGAATGAAATCTCCATCACCATTCGTTTACCGCTCGCGGACCCGGACCTGTTGAAAGCCATCACTGAAAACATGAAGGCGCGGCAGAATGCCAGTGTCTCGGTTACGCCGCAGAAGCAGACGATCACGTCGACGGCTGGAACGGATGCACAAGTGATCGCGGCGATACGAACCGTTCTTACGGCGGAGACCACATACGCAACTACTTATCCGAGGGTTGGATATACATGCACTTTGTCGGACCTGGATGGTTTTGGCGGTGGCGAACCGAACGAGCATCAGGCAATGCTCATTAACAGCGGACTGGCGAGTGGCAGGCGGTATGGATTTGTGTTTTCACTTTCCGGATGCGCCGGTTCGCCTGCTGCAGGCTTTCACCTATCGGCGGCGCCGAATGCGAGCACGTTCGGGAGGAAGGCATTCTGCGCGGATCAATCTAGCGTAATTCGCAGCACTGAGGATGGCAATGCAGCGACATGTTTTGCGAGCGGGACATCCGTGCAATAACGTCACCATAGAGCGCACACACAGGAACACAGCAGACTTCACGAGTTCTTCTCGCGGATCGCGGCCCGTAATTCTGCGACGATCTCCTGCGATGCCTTGATCGCGGCGGCGTGCTGATTTACCGGAAAGGAAATCGCCCCGACGCGGGCATGACCGCCTCCACCGTATCGTTCGCAGATGCGGGCCAAGTTCACTTCCGGTGGCTGTGGTGCCCACGGATTCGATCCCACCGAAACCTTCACGCGAAAGCTGCTTTTACTGAGACCAACGCTGTAGACCGACTCAGGATGCAGGTAGTAGGGGACGAATTTGTTGTATCCCTCAAGGTCGTGGTCGGTGACGTCGAAAAAGATGGTACGGTCTTTACATTCGGTGCGCTCTTTCAGGATTCCGATCGAAATTTCGTGCCGCTTGAGCAGCGGCGGAAGTAGAGGTGCGACGAACGGTTCCTGGAGAATCTCACGCAACGATTTCTGGGCGAGCAACGGGATCAGGTTGGGCACAAAGCCGTGATCGGGAGCGGACTCGATGACCATGGTCAGCTTCATCGCGGGAGCTTCCATTTCTACCGCAGTCTTCGCATCTGGATAAAGAGCGCCATCGATGACATCGGTCCAATGGACCAGATCAGCCAGGGGCGCGGGATCGAAGCCGAAGCGCTGCTGAGCAATCATGGCGATAAAACTGGTACAGGATTTGAAGCCGGGATCGTAGAACTTCCGGTTGCTCTGGTCCTGCTCGAAGTGTTCTGCGTCGGCCGGAGTGAGAAATGCGCTCTCGTGGTGATCAAACCACCACGTGATCGCAGGGGAACTGGAGTACTTGAAATCGACGATCGCGTTTTCATCGCCGTCGAACTGCTTCTCGTCGAACAACGCGCCCGCGCGGTGGACCAGGCCCGTGAATTGGAAATCGACATCGCTGCGGATGCGCTCGCGGTAAAAACGAGAGAACAGCGCGGCCGAAGAGGCACCGTCAAAACACTTGTCGTGATAGAAGACCCGAACTCGCAAGGAATTCCCCGTTCTACTGGATTCCGGCTCGCGAGCATCTTTGCCTTCGTTGCTCGCAGCGCTGGTAAAAGCTAATAGGATTGACAGCTTAATGAGGGAAAGTCAAGGGGCAAGCCGAGCGAGCCAGGCGTAAACGTTCAACAAGACAAAGAAATCTTCGACGCCGCAACCATGGCGGCCCAACTGGATCCGTCGGCTGAGCTCAGATCTAGCTAGCGTTTGCTTGTTTTTCCGCCAAGTCGCCGATGAAGGGAAGCTTGTACATCTGTCCCTGGTTCGCTTTGATCAACAGGACGATCCAAATGACGAAAAACCCAACCCAAACCACGAGCCCGAGCAGCATTACAATGAGATGCCCAACGATCGGAATGACGCTAGCTGCCACCGTCAGGATCATCAGAGCGATCCACATGACGATCGCAGCCGCGTGCAGAAAGATGTTCTGCCAAGCATGGAAGCGTACGAAGCGGTTCCTGTTGTACGGCGCAGCCACCAGAAAAATGATGGCAGGAATGATGGTGACGTACGCCAGCATGCCCGCAACGTTGTCGCTCATACCTTGAGCCGGGGCGGCCGTCGCCGCGGGGGCGCCAGACATGCGACCGGCGCAAGCTGCGCAGGTGGTGGTTCCGTCCGCGATCTGTGCACCACACATGTTGCAAAAAGCCATAAAGTGCCTCCCAGTTGGCTTGGCACGGGCGTGCCCAGATACAGAGACTTTCCGGTTCCAAGCAGTTTCGCGGCAAGCTACCAAAAACCACTGCCAAATGCAATGGCCTATTTCGGCCATGCCATCGCCTTACGGAAGGCTGCAATACTGTTCGGCAATGCGGCCGATCAGCGGGAGTGCGTATCTCTCTCCTTGAAGTGCCTTCACCACAACAACGATCCAGAGGAATAGTGCAGCCAAGGCTGTAATCGTGACAGACAGGGCCACCAGCAACGGGCCGATCACGGGAATCAACAACAGGAGCAAAGCGAACAACCGGAGCAGAGCCGCCGCCACTGCACTCACCAGCCAGAGCAGCAGACATTGCACGGAGTGGAAGCGCACAGACGGATCTCGGCGAAAGGGGTCGCGCAAAAGAAACGCGACGGCGGGCAGAAAAGTGACGTAGGCGAGTCCGCCGAGCAGATTCTCTCGCCGGAACGCAACTTTGCGGGTGGGCATGGCTTGGGTTTGCATGGAACGGCCACAGCCAGGGCAGAAAGCTGCATGATCAGGCATCTGCGCGGTGCAATCCGGGCATGATTTCAGCCGAATTGCGATCTCTTCCGTCGCGGGTTGCATATTGATCTCGATACGTTACGGAGGTGGACAGGAATCAATGTAGCGCATTGACGCAGGCCATGGCGACGCGTATGTTTCGTGCAGATTTCGGTGCACCGACGTGTCGGACACGCCGGGAGGGACACATGAGCACCTTCTGTACCAGTTGCGGCAACGGCGTTGCTGACGAAGACAAGTTTTGCCGGACGTGCGGGGCGCCTGTGGGATCGGCTGGGATAACGGCTCCCGTTGCGCCAACAGGACCTGCAAAGACCAGCATCAAGGCCGTTCTCAGTCTGATCTTTGGTCTCTTCATTTTCCTGTTTCCCCTTTCGTTGGTGGCGATTATCCTGGGTCATCTTTCGCTTTCCGACATTAAAAAGAGCGCAGGGCGATTGGCTGGGGAGGGCTTGGCCACCGCGGGACTAGTGCTGGGATACATCGGCGTAGCAGGCCTTCCGATCATTCTGATCATTGCGGCGATCGCGATTCCGAATCTCCTGCGAGCGCGCATGGCGGCCAACGAATCATCGGCCGTGGCCTCAGTCCGGACCATTGTCACCGCTCAATTGTCGTACTGGGGGGAGCATCCTGATACCGGCTACGCCTGCTCCCTGTCTGCGCTGAGCGATGCGAAAAAGATTGATGGTTCTCTCGCCGGCGGACTAAGGAACGGATACCGATTTGAGATCACGGGGTGCGAAGCGAGTCCAGAGGGCGCAGCCAATACCAGGTACAAGGTAGTCGCGTATCCGGTTGCCGCGAATCAAACGGGCGTGCGTACGTTCTGCTCCGACGAATCCGGAGTCATCAAACAACACTCGGGAGGATCGGCACAGAACTGCCTGGAAAATGGTGCTGTGCTGCAGTGAAACTTCATTGCGAGGAGAAGAGAAATGTATTGTCCGCAATGCGGAACAAATAATGCCGATACGGCGGCGGTGTGCGCTCAGTGTGGCAGGAATCTGCAGGCGGCCGTCCCCGCGCCTCCCATCTCGACACCTGGAGTTGTCTTGCCTCCCGGCGCAGCGATCCAGAATTATCTCGTCTTCGCGATCTTGACCACCGTGCTCTGTTGCCTCCCGGCGGGTATTCCCGCCATCATCTATGCGGCGCAGGTAAACGGCAAATTGCAGGCTGGAGATATCCCTAGCGCCAAAGCTGCATCGGACAACGCGAAAATGTGGTGCTGGATTTCATTCGGACTTGGCCTGGGTGTATTCGTTATTTGGACAATTGTGGCGATGATTGGCCTGATCGGGAACCTGCATCGACATTAGAGCGAGCGTCTTATGTTAATGAGCAGGCACCATGTTCTGACGTTATTTGTCTTGATCGCCACTATGGGGGTGGTGTTGCTGTGGCTGTTCGATCCGGCACATTCACATATCTTTCCGCCGTGCCCTGTGCACTATTTCACAGGTCTGTACTGTCCTGGTTGCGGATCGCTGCGCGCGATTCATGCCTTGCTGCATGGAGACCTGAGGCAGGCCTGGGCCATGAACGCGTTGACGATAACCATGCTGCCGTTGATCGCATATGGGTCGGCGTCCGAAATCCACATGCGTTTTCGCAGTCGGCCGCTCTTGGCAATCAGAGTGCCGGCGAACTGGATTCGAGCTCTCTTCGCGCTGATCGTGCTTTTCGGCATTGCCCGTAATCTTCCCTTCCATCCTTTCGACTGGCTGGCTCCGGGAGCTTTGATGCATCTCTGATCTTGCTTTGCACAAGCAAACAACAACAGAGTTCCGCATGGGCGCCGGGATAAATTTGGATTTGTGGTTTACGAGCGCTGGGCGTGGTTCTTCCTGCGGCATTCTTCGCAAATTCCGTAGATCTGAAAGGTGTGGCGGGTAGTGAGGTAGTGGTATTTCTGGCCGATCTCCTGCTCTAACTGGCTGACTTCCGGGGAAAAGAACTCGACCGAACCCCCGCAATCGGTGCAAACCATGTGGTGATGGCTCCGGCGATTGTATTGATGCTCGTAGCGGGCAATGCCATCGTGGAATGCGACTTCGCTGGCCAGTCCACACTCAGCGAATAGCTTCAGAGTCCGGTACACGGTCGTATAGCCGATGCCGACGTCCTTCTTCTGGACCAAGCGGTGAAGTTCGTCAGTCGAGAGATGGTCCCGGGTTTCGAGAAAGGTGCGCAGGATGGTGTCGCGCTGCGCGGTCTGCTTCAGCCCCACACCCTTCAGATGGCGGTGCAGGATCTCCCGGGCCTCGCGAATCATCTGGCGGGAAATGGTGGGCTGATCGTCGACGCGTTTCTGGAGCATGGGAGAAAGCTCAGAATACCACCCCGACATATTGAAAATGAAATTCATTTTCACCAAGGACCCGGCCCCTGTGGAATACAATCAGAGATTCTCGATGAGCACGATGGCCGAAATTCGCACTCCTGCCACTCGCCGTTTTCCCTTTGTTCGCAATCTGCTTTGCTTCTTGCTCGTGCTGGTACTTCTTCTCGCTGGCGCTGTCGGCTATGCCTATCACGTCGCCAACGGTGCCCTGCCCCAATTGGACGGCCAGCTCCCGGTCGCGGGACTTTCCGGGCAGGTGACAGTGACGCGCGATGCGCATGGGGTGCCGACGATCGAGGCAGCCACTTTGGAAGATCTTTTCTTCGCACAGGGCTATGTTACCGCGCAGGATCGACTGTGGAAGATGGACGTAATGCGCCGCTTCGCCGGAGGGGAGCTATCCGAGATTCTCGGTGAAGACACCCTCAGGTTGGATCGTGAGCAGAAGATTCTGGGGCTTCGCTCGACCGCGAGAAAGAATCTCGAAACCGCTTCGCCGCGTGACCGGAGTTTCTTCGAGGCCTATGCACGAGGAGTGAACGCTTACATCAGCGCGCATCGCAACCGGCTGCCGGTCGAATTCCGCATCATGGGGTATGCGCCGAAACCCTGGACATCAGAAGATTCCGCCGTCATTGGGAATCAGATGGTAAAGGATCTGAATTATCGCTACTTCTACGATGCGCTCGCTCGAGAGAAAGTGTTGGCCAAGTTGGGGCCGGAACTGACAGCGGATTTGTACGTGAACCGGTCGTGGCACGATCGTCCGCCTACAGTCATGCGCGAAGATGTGAACGCACCCGAAAATAATTCGGACTCCGATTCCGACGATGACGAAGACGATTCACCGGACAACTCGGTAACCCGCAACGGCGTTTCACTGGGTACAAAGGGGAATTTCCCGGCCGAAGAACTCCCGGTAAACGGGTCCAACGACTGGGTCGTTTCCGGCGTCCATTCCGTCACGGGAAAGCCGCTGCTCTCGAACGACATGCATCTGGGACATCAGATGCCAAACCTGTGGTATGAAGCGCATCTGCATTGCGGCACGTTTGACGTCGCAGGGGTGACACTGCCGGGTGTTCCCTTTGTAATCGTCGGGCACAACCAGCGCGTGGCCTGGGGATTCACGAATGTCGGCCCGACCGTGACCGATGTGTATATCGAGAACTTCAACGCACAAGGACAATATCAGACCCCAAAAGGATGGATCAGGCCGGAGCATCGGACCGAGGTCATTCACGTCAAGGGCAAGCCCGATGTGAATGTCGATGTGAAGATCACCCGACATGGACCCATCGTCACCGGACTTGTGCCGGGCGAAACGCGTCAACTCGCGCTCCGATGGACGCTCTACGATGGCATGCGCGTTCCGTTTTTCGACGTTGATTCGGCACAGAACTGGGAGGAGTTTACCAAGGCGTTCTCGGAGTTAGACTCGCCAGGCCAGAACGTGGTGTATGCCGATGTGGACGGGAATATCGGCTATCACGCTACGGGAAAGGTTCCGATTCGCGCCGCAGGCGATGGCAGTTTGCCGGTGAACGGCACCGATGATGCCCACGAGTGGATTTCCTACATTCCTTTCGACAAGCTGCCCAACGTCTACAATCCGCCCTCAGGCATCATCGCCACCGCAAACGGGAGAATTACACCGGACGCGTATCAGTATTCGATCAGCATGGAGTGGGAGGCACCGTGGCGCACCGCGCGTATTTATCACGTTCTTGAGTCGGGCCGGAAGTTCTCGGCGGCGGACATGCTGAGCCTCGAAACCGATATCAACTCGGAGACCGATCTGTTCGCGGCAGAGCGCTTTGTTTACGCGGTCGATCATGCTGCCAAGCCTTCGCAGAGAGCCAAACAAGCTGCGGACCTGATGCGGGGCTGGGATGGCCGCATGCTGGCTTCGTCCGCGGCGCCTACCATCACCGAGGCCTCTCTCAGCGAACTGAGAAGGCTATTGCTTGAGCCGAAATTGGGAGCAACGCCTGCAGAAACTCCCCACGACTCGGAGTCTGAACTCTATCTCGAGAACGAAAGCAGCGCGACGAATTGGCAGACCTATTCCTGGCTGCAACGTTCGGTGTGGATCGAAAATGTCCTGCTGCACCGCCCGAAGCGGTGGCTGCCGGAAAAGTATGCGAACTACGATGAACTGCTGACGGCCGCAGTTGAGGCTGCGGTGAGCACTCCAGACGCGTCTCAGGACCTCGCCTCGTGGAAGTGGGGAGCGGTCAATGCGGTTCGGATTCAGCATCCTATTCTGGGTAGGATCCCGATACTCAAATATTGGTCTGGGCCCGGCACGCGCGAGCAGTCTGGCAGTGGGTACACGGTTAAAGCCGTGACGCGGAATCATGGACCATCTGAGAGATTCACCGCCAACCTGGCGGATCTTGATCAGTCCACCTTGAATACTGTGACCGGTCAGGCGGGAAATTTTCTGAGTCCCTACTACATGGATCAGTGGAACGCGTGGTACGAAGGAACGACATTTACGCTCCCGTTTAGCACAAAAGCCGTCGATGCGGCGAAGGCGCATCGCTTGGTACTGCAGCCGGTGCCCTCGCAGTAGTCGCGTCTGTGAAAACTTTTAAGCCGATCCTTATCTGACGTGGGACGCCCGCTCCATCGCATCCGCAGCTTCCGAGTTGCAGTTGAATATCGTCCTGCAGGATCGGCTCGAAGTTTGTGGATATCCACTTACGGCGGTGACCTTCGAGCGTTCAGCGCAGTGGAATGTTCGTAGCGAAGTAGCTTCCTTTAAGGTCCATTCGAAGCGGCACCCAAGGCAGGAAGCTTGGAACCTCCGTCGGCTAGAAAAAGTCGATAGCCTTTACATCGCCCGTTTGGCCGATGACGTCGATCGTCCCCTGGGGTACAAAGTCGTTGATCAGCAGGATGTCTTTGGTCGTGTCATAGACACGTAGCTCGCCGTTCTCGACGACGTATTCCACATCGCGGGTAGTGAAACCCTGCAGGCCAGTCACATCGCCGTTGTCGGGAGGAAAAACAACGGACCCATCCGCGGTTCGGTAGATCGACAAGCAGCCTCGGACCTCGGAATTGCCGGGATTGTTCACGTTGCCGATGTTGGTACAGCCGTGAGAACCGATGAACACTTGGCCGTTGGTGGTCAAGTCCATGCGATCGTGATAGCCGTCTGTAATCGTCGCGTTGCCGGTGACCTGCATCGAGTTCAGATCAACGATATCAAGCATCCCGCAGGTCTTCGCGGTCGTGTTCTGAGAAGCAGGACAGGGCACGGGCGGGTTCGGTGTCCCCGCAACATACAGCGTAGTACCGTTGAGCAGTGCCATCGTTGCACCATCGACCGCCACGGTCCGGGTAACGGTCAGGCTTCCCATATCAAACACCGCCACGCTGGGCGGCTGCGAACCACCGCACTGGGAACCACAGTTCAGGATGTAGGCGGTTGTCCCATTCATGATGGCGTTGACCGGTCGGCTCAAGCGGGAGTCTGTAACGATGGTACAAACATTCGGAGGATTCTGATTGGGATTGGTGTAACAGGTGGTGTCAACCGGAGGTACGGCTCCACCGGGAAACACAACGGTAAATGTATCGGTGTCGGGGCTGAAAACCAGTAACTGCGTTCCAGTCGAGTTTGAGACTACCGTTTGTGCATTGCTGACAGCAATGGTGGTGAAGGAGTTGGTAGAGAAATTAAGAACTTCGATCGCACCTAGAAACGCGAATCCGTTTACCGTGGCACCGGGCACGGCTGCAAACCCAGTGGCGTTCGACGTCGGAACCACTATGCTGAATGATGGAGCGGGAAGTCTCACACCGCCGCCGATCGCACTTTCTTTTGTGGTATCGATCGCGAAAACCGCGTTGGTGCCTGAATCGAAAGCTGCCACTATGTTACGAGAGGGAGAGATCGCCATGATGCCGGGCGAACTTCCACTGCTAATCGGAGCAATGCGGGGAAGGGTGTCGTTGTCGCCGTTGATGATGACCAATCCGCCAAAAATTGAGCCGGTGCTGACACTTTGGGAAGCCAGGACTCGGTGCGGCAGTCCGCTGTGAGTCGACTTCGTTGAGCTGCCGCCACACGAGACGATGTTCAGGCCCGCACACAATACCGCCACCCCCATCAGAACGCGCTTCTTCAAACGGCAGGCTCCTAAAGACATGAAAAAAGTAGATTTAACTGTGAAATGGTGGATTATAACAGACCCGAACCGGACTCTCCGGCCAGCGCCATCGCACCCCGCCGGATGCATCGAGGTCGGTTGATCCTGTATCCTCAGCAATCATGGCCGCTGACCTTTTAGCGCGGATCAAGCAGTCGCCCGTGTTATGCGACGGGGCGATGGGCACGCTGTTGTACGCCAAGGGTGTTTTCATTAACCGTTCGTATGACGAGTTGAATCTCTCGCAGCCCGACCTGATTCGTGGCATTCACCACGATTACCTGCAGGCTGGGGCTGAGATTATTGAAACTAACACGTTTGGAGCGAACTCATTTCGGCTCGCCCGGCACAGCCTGGCTGACAAGGTGCGAGACATCAACCTCGCCGGGGCCCGGCTGGCTCGAGAGGCCGCCAAAAGCTTCGATGTGTGGGTCGCGGGATCGGTTGGCCCACTCGGCACCAGGATTGAACCTCTAGGCAAAACTTCATTCCAGGAGGCCCGGGACGCTTTCCGCGAGCAGATTTCAGCGCTGGCGGAGGGCGGCGTAGACCTGCTGATTCTGGAAACCTTCGGATACCTGGAAGAGATCCATCAGGCCATCCTGGCAGCCCGCGAAGTGGCACCCTCGTTGCCCCTGGTTGCGCAGGTGACGATTGACGAGGATAGCAACTGCCTGGATGGGTCTGACCCGGAGACATTCGCACCGAAGCTGGCGGAATGGGGAGCGGATGTCATTGGCTGCAACTGTAGCGTGGGCCCGGTAGCCATGCTGGATGCAATCGAGCGCGTGCGGGCTGTGAGTTCCCTTCCCTTGGCCGCCCAGCCGAATGCCGGTATACCGCGATCGGTGGAGGGCCGGAACATCTATTTGTGCTCGCCCGAGTACATGGCGAGCTATGCCCGTAAGTTCGTCACCGCCGGTGTTCGCGTGGTGGGCGGGTGCTGTGGTACCACGCCGGACCACATCCGCACGATGAAATCTGCACTGCGCGTGGGCGAAGCACGGGGAAAAACGGCATCCGCTCATGTGAGCAGCGGGCCCACACCGAAGGAAGTGGCGGCCGTGCCGCTTGAGCAAAGGTCGCCCCTGGGGACGAAGATCGCGCGTCGCGAATTCGTCACCATGGTCGAGATCGTCCCTCCGAAGGGGATCGATATCCGCAAGGAGGTCGAGGGTGCACGCTTCCTGAAATCCGTCGGCGTGGATGCGGTGAACATTCCGGATAGTCCGCGCGCCTCGGCCCGGATGAGCAATCAGGCGCTGTCTTTGCTGATTCAGCGCGAGGTCGGAATCGACGCCATTCTGCATTACACCTGCCGCGACCGCAATGTGCTGTGCATTCAGAGCGACCTGCTGGGAGCAGCCGCGGTTGGGATCCGGAATCTGATTTGTATCACCGGCGACCCACCGAAGATGGGGAATTATCCTGACGCGACTGCGGTCTTCGATGTGGACGCGATCGGACTGGTGAATATTGTTCGCAGTTTGAATCACGGACTGGATCTCGGCGGCAATCCGATTGGGACGGGAACTGGGTTCGTAATCGGCGTCGGAGCCAATCCTGGGCTCACCGATCTCGACGAAGAGATCCGGCGATTCGAGTACAAGGTCGAGGCAGGTGCGGAATATGCTGTCACGCAGCCGGTGTTCGATCTGCGATTGCTCGAGAATTTTCTGCGCAGGATTGAGCACTGCCGCATTCCGGTGATAGCCGGGATCTGGCCGCTAGTCAGCGTGCGCAACGCGGAGTTCATGAAGAATGAGCTGCGAGTATCTGTGCCCGATTCCATTCTCGAGCGCATGGCACGCGCGCAGACGCCCGAGGCGGCGCGGGCGGAAGGAGTAGCCATCGCACGCGAAATGTTGATGGCTGCAAGGCAGACCGTGCAGGGAGCCCAGATCAGCGCGCCTATGGGTCGATACAGCTCCGCCGTCGACGTGCTCGAAGCACTTGGCACACAACCGGCAGCATCGCTTTGAGATTTCTTCGTGCGGTTCCACGTTCCGCGCAGGCGAAGCCTGCTCCTGAGTAACCGTTTACTACCAAATCGATCTTGCACCGAGAGTCCGCGTTTGGCACGGGCTTTACAGATGCTTTACAAAACCGATCCAACGGTCCAGTTTCATTCCGGAACACAACAAGTGCACGTTTTTAGATAAGTAGTACAAAAAAGACTGGACACGGTCGCGAAATAGTTGCATTAAAATATATGCACGGAGCGTAATTCCCGTTGGCCAAATTTGAAGAGTGCCTCCAGCGACTGGAGAAAATTGTTCTGGAACTGGAGAGGGGTGAAGTCCCCTTGGAGAAGTCACTCACACTCTTTGAAGAGGGCATACAGCTTTCTTCCGCCTGCCGGAAGGAACTGGAACAGGCGGAAGGAAAGGTTGAAATTCTGCTGAAGAAGAATGGGAAGCTCCAGGCCGAACCCTTCGAGCCGCCGGCAGAAAAGGCGTCCGCTCGCCGGTAAGCTGCCGCGACTCGGGAACCCTATAGCTGTCTGTGGAGTTGTGGTTGTCCCAGCCACCCCGCAGCTTAGTCGAGCGTTAACGCGTGCCGTTGACGACGGTGAAGATCGGGGGATGTATGGCACTAAGCATAGTTGTTCTGGAGAAGGATCCGCGTGTGGCCCGGTCACTGGTCGGCGGCCTTCATCCTCATTTTTCCGTGGACGTAACCGGCTCCCGCGAGGAATTACGGGACAAAGTCGAACGGAATCATCCCGAAGCCGTGGTGCTCAATATCGAGTACTGGCGGCTGACCGACGTGGAGAGTCTCCATCGCGACTTTCCCGAACTGCCCATTGTGTGTACGCATCGTATTCCTGACGAAGAAATGTGGATGGCTGCCCTGGAGGCGGGAGCCGCCGATGTTTGTCCGTCCGACGATGTGGGGAATGTACTCACCTCCGTGCTGCGGAGCACCGCTATGTCGCGCACTGCCGCGGCATAAATTTCCAATATTCCAAAAGGGCGCCTAAGGGCGTCCTTTTTCTTTTAGGACTGTCGTTTCGCGCCTCGGCACTCGCCGCGCCCGCTTGTTATACTTCCACGTCATGTTGAACGAGACCCTGCGGGATGGGCAGCAACTGGCAGACGCTGCGCTCGACCGGCTTATCCCGCTGGAAACTCAGCACCCCGTTTCCATTCACAAGGCCATGCGTCACAGTGTGTTCGCCGGTGGCAAGCGGTTGCGCCCAATTTTGTGCATGCAAGCCGGGCGGGTGATCGCCGGATCGCTGCCCGAGGGAATCGATGAGCTAGGTGCGGCGCTGGAAATGTTGCACACGTATTCTCTGATCCACGACGACTTGCCGGCTCTCGATAACGACGATCTGCGGCGCGGGCGTCCCACGTGCCACAAAGCCTTTGGGGAAGCGATCGCAATCCTGGCAGGGGACGCGCTGCAAACGCAGGCTTACGAAGTCCTATCGCGGCTGAAATGCCCTGCAGAGGCGCGGGTTCGAATTATCGAAGAGATCGCGCGCGGCACCGGCACCGTGGACGGCATGATCGGCGGACAGGTAGTGGATTTGGAGGCGGAACATACGAAGCCCACGCCCGAGATGCTGGAGTACATCCATCGCTCGAAGACGGCGGCGCTCATCACGGCCAGTCTGGTCAGCGGTGGATGGTACGCCGGAGGAAAGCACAGTGAAGTGACTAAGCTTCGTGCATTTGGCTTGGGTATTGGATTGGCATTTCAAATAGTCGACGACATCCTCGACGTGACTCAGACCTCGGAACAATTGGGCAAAACCGCGGGCAAGGACACTGCGTCTGAGAAGGCAACCTATCCGGCCTTGTTCGGGCTTGAGAAGTCCCAACAGAAAGCCGACGAATTGGTTAACAAGGCTTTTTCGGAGCTCGAAACATTCGGCGACCGCGCGGAGAATCTAAAAGAACTTGCGCGCTTTCTGATTGAGCGACAGAAATAGGCGGGGCGCATCACTCTGCGAATATGTTGTTGAGTTGCGACACATTCCGAAATCTTTGTCGAGCCCGCGCGCTCCTGGCAGGGTCGTCAGAACCCTGCCTTTCGGTGAAGCATATTGCCAATGAGGTCGCAATTTCTCCTTACCACTTCATCCGGCAATTTGAAGCCGTCTTCGGCATTACTCCGCATCAATTCCGCATTCAAACCCGTCTGGATCAGGCCAAACTTCTGTTGGCAAAGGGCGATCTCTCAGTGACAGAGATCTGTATGGAGGTTGGATTTTCGAGTCTTGGGACTTTCAGCGATCTTTTTACGCGCAGATTCGGCGCACCGCCTTCCCTTTACAAGCGCAGCGCGCGCGCCATGGTGCAGGTGCCGGGCAACTATCCGCAAGAACTGTTCCCCGGTTGTCTCAGTCTGATGGGATCTCTGCCCGCCACCGCTTTTCGCAATTTTCAAGAAGCATCGTTTTTGTCGCTTCGTTAAGATTCGAGGCGATGGAGGAACCACATGCGCATCAAGCTGACCAGTCTGATGGTCGATGATCAGGATAAGGCCATGAAGTTCTACACCGACGTGCTGGGATTCCGAAAGAAACACGAAATCCCGATGGGTGCGTACAAATGGCAAACCGTCGTTTCGCCGGAAGGGCCTGGAGATATTGAGCTCTCTCTCGAACCGAACGCAAATCCCGCCGCCAGGACATTTCAGAGAGCAATGTTTGACCAGAAGATCCCTCTGGCTGCCTTCGAAGTGAGCAACATCGAGAAGGAGTATGACAGGCTCGCAGCTCTCGGGGTGGTCTTCACCACAAAACCGATGCAGGCAGGTCCTGTGACGATCGCCGTCCTTTCTGACACCTGCGGCAACCTGATCCAACTGTATCAACCGGCGATGTGATAAGCGTTCGCCGGCGGCAAGCGTCACTCAGGTACAATAGATATCTCTGATGGCGATGGAGTTCGCCACAAACCGCCTGCCGGGATGCAGGCTAATAACTCCTACAGAACCGAAATCATTTTGTAGGAGACTTCACTTGAAAGATTTCCTCGCCATCTCCATCGCCGCCATCCTGGGCGCCAATCTCAGATATTTGCTGAGCCGGGTTGCCGCCCGGGAATTCGGACCCATCTTCCCTTTCGGCACGCTGATCATCAACATTGTCGGCAGCTTCATCGTCGGCCTGTTTGTCATCTGGACGACTGAACGCATGCTGGTGGACCCGCGCTGGCGCTTGCTGGTCGTGGTGGGCTTCTGCGGATCGTTTACCACATTCTCGAGCTACGCGTTCGAAACCATGTCGTTCTTCGAGCAAGGCCACTGGGGATTGATGCTGGCGAATGTCCTCGGGAATAACCTGCTGTGCCTGGCGGGAGCCCTGGGCGGGATGGCACTGGCGCGGGCACTCTGAACATGAATTCGCCTCCCACACTCGAAACCGCAAGGCTGCGGATCCGTCCCTACAGCGATGCCGACATTCCCGAACTCTTGCCCTTGGTCGGCGCGCAAGAGGTTGCAGCAACGACGCTGCGTATCGCACATCCATATACCGAACAGGACGCGCGCGATTTCTTCGAGCTAGCCCAAGAACCAGACCAGCTCTGGCTGGCAGTTACCCTGCGTGCCGACGGCAGGCAGATCGGCGGAATCGGCTTGCGGATTGAACGGCAGCATCAACATGCCGAGCTCGGCTACTGGCTCGGGGTGGACTATTGGGGCCGAGGATATGCGACCGAGGCGGCGCGCGAAATGCTCCGCCATGGATTCGAAGATCTGGGGCTGCATCGTATCTTTGCGACGCATTTCAAACACAATCCCGCGTCCGGAAGAGTTCTGAAGAAGGTCGGGATGCACTTCGAAGGCTGCCAGCGTGAGCACCTTCTGAAGTGGGGAACGTTCGTCGATTCGGAGATGTACGGCATTTTGCGACGAGAATGGGAGACGCGCGAGTAAAATGCAAAATGCGATGGCGGTTCAGGTCACAATCTATCTGAATGAGGCCGATCAGTGGCACCATCGTCCCCTGCACATGGAAATTCTCAAGTTCCTGCGCAATGAAAATGTGTACGCGGCTACAGCCATTCACTGTGTGGCCGGTTTCTTGGGACGACATCAGGTCGAGAGTGCACATCTGGTCGAAGCGGGGGGCAAGCTGCCGGTGATTATCATCTTCGTCGACACCGACGAACACGTGAACCGGGTCTTACCCACCCTGAAGGAAATGGCGGCACACCGGCTGATCGTGCGCGAGAACGTGGTGTTGGAGCAGGGGAATCTGGACTGAAGATGACTTCCCTTGCGCAAGACTCTCTCGACGTCCTCGCCATTGCCGCACACCGCGACGATGTCGAGCAGACATGCAGCGGGACCCTGCTTCGGACCGCTCAGCTCGGACAGCGAACCGGAATCCTGGATCTCACGCGTGGAGAAATAGGCACACGCGGAACGGCCGAAGATCGCGAGCGCGAGGCCAACGACGCGGCCAAGATTCTGGGCGTAACCTGGCGAAGGGCGCTCGATATCCCTGACGGTCGAGTTGAGAATACCTGGGAGAATCGGCTCAAAGTTGCATCCGTCATTCGCGAGACGCGGCCGCGTGTGGTCATTCTTCCGTACTGGAAAGGCCGGCATCCGGATCATTACACTGCTTCTACGCTCGGATATGAGGCCTGCTTCCTCGCAGGATTGGCAAAGCTAGGCACCAGGGATCATGCACTGGGACCGAGTACCGGCAAACATCAGATCTCTGAACTGGCTCCCCACCGGCCGTTCAAGATTATTTACGCCACTCTCTACTACGACATTCGCCCCACGTTCGTCGTCGACATCAGCGACCAGTTTGAAAAGAAGTTCTCCTCAATCCTCGCATACAAATCTCAATTCGGCGACCAGGATGCCGGAAAGGACATCTTTCCTGCCCAGCAGGAGATTCGCGCGCGTGTCGAGTCCATGGCGCGATTCTACGGAATGCTCGGCGGCGTCACGTATGCCGAGCCCTTTCACCAGAAAGAAGTGGGCCTGGTGGGTGACCTCTTGGCGATTCCGGTTAAATCCATTTAGCATGTCTGAACTCTTTGAAAGGAAATCTAAACTATGTCCCGTTTCGTCTTTGTGTTCACGTGTGTCCTAACGATGGCCGCCGCCGCGGCAGCTCAGGCTGGTACCTGGCAGATCGATCCCAACCACTCCTCTGCGCAGTTTTCTGTCCGTCACCTCGGGGTCTCAACAGTGCGGGGAGCGTTCATGAAGGTGAGCGGCTCGGCTATGTACGACCCGAGCGACGCGAGCAAGAGTGCCGTCGACGTGTCGGTAGATGCGAGTTCGGTGGACACCCGGGTGCAAATGCGAGACAACGATCTGCGCAGTCCCAACTTTCTCGATGTGGAGAAGTATCCGACCATTACGTTCAAATCGAAGCAGGCGAAGTCCGTTGGAATGGGCAAACTACAGATCATTGGCGATCTGACGATTCATGGGGTGACCAAAGAAGTTACGCTCGACGTGGATGGGCCCTCAGCTCCGATCAAAGATCCCTGGGGCAACAACCGCATCGGCGCGTCGGCCACCACGAAGGTCAACCGCAAGGACTTTGGAGTCAATGGTGCGTCAGGCGTCGTGGGCGATGACATCAGCATCACCATTGACACAGAACTGATCCAGCACGCGGCAAAGTAGATTCAGACCGGTCGACTGTTCTCATAGATAGATTCGGGAAGCGCACGGCATCAGCCGTGCCGTTTACCCCCGAAAACATTCGGGCTTTAGCCCCTGAGGTTCGCGCGTAACCTTCCCAGAACCACCTATGTGACTGGGGCTCGTTGTGGAGGTAGTATGTCGAACATCCGTCCCTGGCGTTTCCCACTCTTGAGTGTAGGTTCTTTCCTCTTGGTTTCGTTCAGCACACATGCAGCCGTGACCGTCTCTCCTGCGCGTGCCGCTATTGTGATCAGCACACAAACCCAGCAGTTCAGGGCCTCTGTGAACGGCGCCACTTGGAGCGTGGACACATTTGCTGGAGGAAATTCGACGGCGGGAACGATCAGCCCGACTGGGCTGTATACACCGCCGGCAAAGGCCGGAACCCACACGATCACAGCAACGGCGAGTGGCTCCTCGGGATCGGCGACGGTCTATGTCACCGACTTGAAGGGGGTATTCACTTATCACAACGACAATTCACGCGACGGCGCGAACATGCACGAATTTGCGCTCTCGAATACGACCGTCACAACCGCCACTTTCGGCAAGCTCTTTTCCTGTTCCGTAGATGGCGCCGTCTATGCACAACCGCTGTGGATGCGCGGTATCAGCATTGCGGGTGGCACTCACAACATCATCATCGCAGCCACGCAGCACGACAGCGTGTATGTCTTCGATGCCGACGCAAAGCCTTGCGTGATGTATTGGCACGTCAACCTGCTGGATACGCTGCATGGCGGCACATCAGGGGAGGGGCCCGTCACATGGAACGACGTCGGTCAATGTTTCGGCGACATCTATCCGGAGATCGGGGTCACTGGCACACCGGTGATCGATTCCACCACGAATACGATTTACTTGGTCAGTGCGTCTGAGAGCAATGCGAGGAACTCCGGGAAATGCGTCAGGGCCTCCGGCAACTTTTATCACCGCCTGCACGCCCTCGACGTTTTCACCGGAAGTGAGAAATACAATGCGCCGGTCACCATTGCCGCTGCGGTACCCGGTACCGGAGATGGCTCCGTAAACGGAATGATCTCATTCAGTTCACAACTCCATCACAACCGGTCAGGGTTGGCAGAGGCGGGTGGCAGGATCTATGTCGCATTTTCCGCGCATGAAGACGCGACGCCCTACCACGGCTGGTTGCTCGCATACAAAGCAAACAATCTCCAGCAGCAGGTCGCCGTATTCAACACCACCCCGAATGGAGTCAACGGCGCGGATGGCGGAATCTGGGCTGGAGGTGCAGCGCCCGCGATCGATGGTGGCGGTGACGTCTACTTTTCGACCGGGAATGGCGTCTTCGACGAGTTGCCTCCGCCGCCGAACGATGACTACGGCGACAGCATCGTGCGACTTCATTACACGAAGGGAAACACGCTGAACGGCACTAATCTGAGCGTCTCAGGATATTTCACGCCTTACGATCAATTAACGCTGGCACAGACCGACGGCGACCTTGGATCGGGCGGTGTGGTCCTGCTCCCAAATCAGACCGGCGGTGGGCCGCAACATCTTCTGGCGCAAGTCGGTAAGGAAGGCGTGGTCTACCTGATCGACCGCGATAATATGGGCCTATACAACGCGTCGAACAACAACCAGATCGTGGAAAGCTTCAGCGGATCGGCCCAGGGCCTTTGGGGCGCACCTGCATGGTGGCACAACAGCCTCTACGTTGGCGGGCAATACGACGCCATCCGGCAGTTTACGTTCAATCCAACCACCGAACTGTTTAACACCGGCGTCACCTCGAGAACTTCATTTACCTTCGGTTACCCGGGAACGATCCCGTCGATTTCATCGCAATCAGCAGGCCACGCCATTCTGTGGGCCATCGATTCGAGCTTCTACGGCTACGCCAACCCGAATACTACGGTGAATTGCTTCGCTTTGCCGGTGCCGGCAGCCTGTTCCCGCCCGGCGATTCTACACGCGTATAACGCCAACAATCTGGCACAGGAATACTGGAACAGCTCACAAGCCGCAAACAATCGCGATCAGGCAGGCAATGCCGTGAAATTTGTTCCGCCGACAATCGCCAATGGCAAGGTGTACGTAGGCACGCGAACAGAAGTCGATGTCTACGGGCTTCTCGGGAATTGAAATCTATTTCTTGAGCGCTACCGCCAACCCATCGCGGATGGGCAGAATGGTCGTGTAGAACTCCGGCGATTCGGCCAGCTTGCGATTGAACTCTAGAATTGCCTTGGTGCTTGATTCCCTGGGATTCTTTTCGACAACCCGCCCACTCCAGAGCACGTTATCGGTAATAAAGAGGCCGCCCTTCCGCAGGCGAGAGGCAACAAGTCGCAATACGCGCGGATAGTCGTCTTTGTCGACATCGTTGAAGATGATGTCGAATTCCTCTTTCTGCTCCGAGAGGAATTCCAAAGCATCGCCGGTATGCAGCGTAATGCGCTCGGAAACCCCGGCGCGGGCGAAGTATCCGCGGGCGCGTTCGGCATTCTTGGAATCACCGTCCGTGTAGATGACGCGACCGTTCTCGCCGACTGCATGAGCCCACCAGATGGTCGAGTAGCCGATCGCGGAGCCCAGTTCAAACACTGTCCGCGCATTAATCATTAGTGCCAATTGTTGCAGTACGCGCGCCACGGCCGGGCCCACGATTGGGATGTCGTGCTTACCGGCATCCTCTTCCATCTCTGCAAGAACGTCATCCCGCTTCGGCAACATCGTGTAGAGATAGTCGTCCACCGGTCCTGAGGTGACGAAATTGTAATGACGCCAATTCGGCCGCGAGCTCTTCTTGCTTGAAGTCACGTGCTTTCCTCTCGTAGGCTGGATCGAGGCTGTTATCCGCCGATTGTCTGGCCTGGCTTCATTTCAAATACCTCGACGCCAGGCACAAGCTTCTGCAATTCCCCGGGCCGTCCGGTCAGAACTGGGAAGGTGGCGAAGTGCATCGGGATAATGGTCTTCGGCTTTAGCAGATTGCAAGCGTACGCCGCTTCCCTGGGGCCCATCGTGTAATGGTCGCCGATAGGTAACATCACGATTTCTGGTGCGTACAGGTCGCGAATGATGGCCATGTCGCCGAAAACATTTGTATCGCCGGCGTGATAAATCTTCTGGCCACCAGGGAACTCGATGACATAGCCGCAGGCCTCCCCCCCGTAGATCAGCTCATCGCCGTCTTGAATGCCGCAGGAATGGTCGGCGTGGACCATGGTCACTTTGACGTCACCCACTGTTTGGGTTCCGCCTTTATTCATTTCGGCGATCTGCTTGGCACCTTTCTTTCCCAGCCAGCGGGCGAGTTCGGGGATTCCCACCACCACAGGATTGTGCTTCTTGCAGATTTCCACCGCATCCCCGATGTGATCTCCGTGACCGTGTGTGCAAAGCAGGACGTCTACCTTTTTCACGTTCTTCTCGACGTCGGGGCACGCAGGATTGTTCATCACCCACGGATCGATAATTACGATCTTTCCCGACGGAGTTTCCAGGCGGAACGTGGCGTGCCCCAACCAGGTGAGTTTTGCGCCTCTCAAATTCATGGTTGCCGGCTCCTGACTCGTGGCATTCACTAATTCGCATCAAGCTTCATCCATCTGCAGATGGACGACAAGTTCGTGTCTGCTGAATGTGTACTGCTGAGTGCTGACGGCCGTTTTAGTTTAATATGAAACGCCATGCCAGAGCTGAAGGTGCTGATCCCGCGGGAGAATATTGCGAAACGCGTCGCCGAACTCGCCGCGCAAATCACACAAGACTACGCCGGGCAGTCGGTCAATCTGGTGGGAGTTCTGAAAGGTGCGGCCATCTTCCTCTCGGACCTGGCGCGACAGATCGCCCTCGATGCCACTTTTGACTTCATCGGAGTATCGAGTTATGGGAATCGTCCGTCGCCATCCCAGGAACTCAAGAGCGGATGGGACTCGACCGGCGAGGTGAAATTGACGAAAGACGTGGACCAGACGCTTAAAGACAAGAACGTGATTCTGGTCGAGGACATTCTTGATACCGGCTTAACCATGACTTATCTAAAGCGCCTGTTGCAGGCCCGGCAGCCGAAGTCGTTGAGGATCGCAGCGCTGCTCGACAAGCCTTCGCGGCGAAAGCTTCCGTTGGAAGGAGATTATGTTGGGTTCAAGATTCCCGATGAATTCGTGGTCGGCTACGGCCTCGACTATGCCGAGAAATACCGGAATCTGGCCGACATTTGCGTAATTCCGCGAGACTCTGAAAGCTAGACCGGGGCTGGACACACTGTTTCACATTGCTGAGCCTCGACAGCCCCTATCGGCTGCTATCATTAGACCTGTTTTCAGAAAATGGTCTACAGTTAGGAAGAAATGATCTCGGGGCTGCAGCCAAGCCCTCCCCAAAAGTCTTTCTTAAAGCAGTACTGCAAGATACGTATGGGCTCTGTTCTGTCCAAACCGGATCGCCTGCCAGTTGAGTCACTGCTGCTCGACGTCGCCGACGTGTTGGCCACCTCCCTCGATCTGGATACCACGCTCCGACGCGTCGCGGAAGTCGTTCGTAAGGTTATTGATTACGAGATCTTCGCCATTCTTTTGCTCAACGAGAAGACGCAGGAGCTGCGCTTCCGTTTCCAGATCGGATATCCGCCCGAGTTCGCCGAGCGCACGAGGATCAAAGTTGGAAAGGGAGTCACTGGAATCGCGGCGCAATCGCGCCAAGCGGTTCTCATCAATGACGTTCGTGAGGACTCGCGCTACATCGAGGCTGTTCCCAACGTATGCTCGGAACTCGCCATTCCGTTACTGACCAAGAACCGCGTCGTCGGGGTCATTGATATCGAGGCTCGCGAACCTGGGGCCTTCAGCGAGGAGCATGTCAAACTCCTCACTCTGGTTGCTTCACGAATGGCAGCCGGTATCGAGAATGCCCAGTTGTACACGCGCACAACGAAGCAGGCACGCATCCTGCTGTTGTTGAATGAAATTGCGCGTGAACTCACTTCGATTTTGAATCTCGACGAACTCCTGGGACGCATCGCCGAGCTGGTCCGCCGGCTGATCGATTACCAGATGTTCAGCATCCTGTTGCTCGATTCGTCCGGCGAGAAACTGCAGCACCGCTTTTCGCTCCGCTTCAACGAGAACATCCATCTCAAGCACGAGATTCCGTTGGGACGCGGTCTGGTCGGCGTCGCGGCGCAGCACAAGCAGGCTGTGCTTGTTCCGGATGTCACAAAGGACCCGCGCTATATCGTGGCCAACCCAGAGACACGCTCGGAATTGGCTGTTCCCTTGATCTACAAAAACAAAGTAGTTGGGGTGCTCGACCTTGAGCACACGCGGCGAGGCTTCTTCACCGAGGACCATCAGCGCACCATGACGACCTTGGCGGCGCAAATCGCCATCGCGCTCGAGAATGCGCGGCTCTATGAGGAAATCGAGCGTCAGGAGCGGCGTCTGGAGCGTGATCTCTCCCTCGCTCGCGAGCTGCAGGGACGTCTGCTTCCACAAACGAACCCGCAATTGGCGCATCTCGATGTGGCCGCCAAATTCGTTCCGGCGCGCACCATAGGCGGCGATCTCTACGACTTCATCCCCTATTCGATGTCCCGGCTTGGCATTGCAATCGGCGACGTCAGCGGGAAGGGCGCTCCGGCTGCCATTTATGCCGCCCTGGTGAGCGGAATTCTTCGTTCGCATGCTCCGATCGAGCCCTCCCCTGCTGAGATGCTCTCGGCCGTCAATCTATCTTTGGCGGAGCGGCGCATCGAGGCCCAGTTTGTATCGATAATTTATGCCGTTTGGGACGACCTACATCGCACTCTGACGGTCTCCAACTCCGGACTTCCCCGACCCATTTACCAGCACGGCGGCAAGACGGAGTTGATCGAAGCAACGGGGCTGCCCCTGGGACTGTTCGATGAAGCCGAGTACGACGAATTCGAGTTCCGCATGAAAGCAGGCGACATGTTCGTCTTCTTCAGCGACGGCATTCTCGACGCGCGCAACCGCAAGGGAGAACTCTTCGGGCGGCGACGGGTGGAGACGATCGTTGCGGAATCTGCTGGACAATCGGCTGCGCAGGTCGTGGACGCGATCTTCAAAACGGTCGCTGAGCATTCAGCTGGAGTGGAAACGTTCGACGATCAGACCGTGGTTGCCATCCGCGTACATGGACCTTCTCACGGCTCCAGCAAAAAGAAATGAGTTCTCTAAATCAGCAGACCACTCTCGGTCGTCCTCCTGGATTCCTGTATCGTGATGCCAGGCGCGGGCCGTTCCTGCGGACTGTACAGTCGATCCTGCATTGCGAAGCCATTCCTTTGGCCAAACTGGCTGAAAAATACGGCACACCGCTTTACGTGTACTCCACCAAGGCGGTACAGGAGAGATTTCACATATTTGATCGTGCCTTCGCCGGTGTCGCCCACAGCATCTGCTACTCAGTCAAAGCGAATTCGAATCTGAGCATTCTTCGTTTTCTGGCCAGGAGCGGATCCGGGTTTGACGTAGTTTCGGGCGGGGAACTGGAACGCGTGCTGATCGCTGACCGCAGCGCCACAAAGAGAGTGGTTTTTTCCGGGGTCGGTAAGACTCGGGAGGAACTCACGGCCGCGTTGAAAGCCGGAATTCTTCTGTTCAATCTCGAAAGCGAGTCGGAATTGTGGGCCCTAGCCGAATGCGCAGGACGCCTGCGCAAGACGGCTCCGATTGCGCTCCGGGTCAATCCAGACGTGGCTGCGGAAACGCATCCCTACATCTCGACCGGATTGCACAAGCACAAGTTCGGAGTGCCCATCGGCAACGCTCGTGCTCTGTACGCGGAGGCGTCGGGCACCCGTTATCTCAAGGTTCGCGGCGTCAGTGTGCACATCGGCTCTCAAATCACAGATGCCACTCCATTCGGCGAAGCGATGGCGCGAGTCGCTGACCTGGTGCATGACTTACGCGCAGACGCACATCGAATCGACTTCGTCGATGCAGGCGGCGGGCTTGGCATCTCTTACAATCAGGCACAATCCGATTTTTCCACGCAGGTTTCCGCATACGCGGCTGCTATCGCAGCCCCACTCCGCAAATTGCAGGTACGTCTGTTGCTGGAGCCAGGCCGCGCCATCATTGGACCTGCAGGCTTGCTCTTGACAAGAATTGTTTATAAGAAAGCGAACAATGGCAAACGTTTCTGGATTGTGGATGCCGCTATGAATGACCTCATCCGTCCGGCGCTCTACGGTGCATTTCATGAGATCGTTCCGGTCAAACTGCCAATCAGCGGACCCGAAAGAAGAGAAACGGTAGACATTGTCGGTCCTGTATGCGAGAGCGGAGACTTTTTAGCGCGGGACCGCGAAATGCCTTCCCTGGAAGAGGGCGATCTCGTTGCGATTTTGGATGCGGGGGCTTACGGTATGGTGTTGGCTTCGAATTACAATACGCGTCCGCGTGCAGCTGAGGTGCTGGTGACTGGCAAATCGGCCAAGCTAATCCGGCGCCGGGAGAAGATTTCAGACCTGTTACGTCAAGAGCTCTAGTGGCATTTCGTCAGAGAGGCAGACCATGCGGATTGGCATTATCATACTGGCAATTTCTTGCGTCAGCGCGGCTCAGACGGCCAGACGCATAACCGGTAGCTACAGCAATTCCGTCCTCGGGTATGAGGTCACCATCCCAGAGGGACTCGTCGGCATGACCGGGGACAAGGCGGGTCCTGAGGGTGGATTCACCATATCCCTTTCCTCTGGCGGAGCTATCACCGTCTTTGGCGAAGCCAACAGTTACGGATGGAGGTCACCTGCTGACGGGATACGCCACTCCCTCGGTCTTGAGAAGTGTACCTCCGACCGGCGGCAGGCAACTGCGTTTGGCCGGATGGGGAGACTCACGGCCACAAGGGGCTCGCTCTCATGCGGAGATCGATTGTTGGAAGTTTTACTGGCGTTCCACCCGGGAACTGGACCTATTTATTGGATGACATTGCGTACAACGGCTCAAACAAGAGTTGACGACGAGGCTATATTCAACAAGTTGGCAGCCACATTTCAATTGATTCCCTTGCCGTAATTGGTTCGCGTGAACGCGCTTCAAAAACTCGCGTGAGCACGAAGCAATTCCCAAGGCAATGGATTTTTCACTCCTGGCGCTCTCCCCATTTCAACTTGCTGCGCAGGACCTGGAAGAAATTGTTTCCCGTGCGAAAGAGGTTCACTTCGTGCTCCGAGCGGCGACAGCGAACTCGATCGCCGTCGGTCAGATCGAGGCCAGGCTGTCCGTCCAGGCTGAGATAGGCAACCTCATCTTCAGTACGCAGAAGAATCTCGATCTCTGATGAATCCGGTACCACCAGCGGGCGATGCGTCAGCGCATGCGGAGCCACCGGTGTGACGACCAGCGCACTCACCGTAGGCATGACCACAGGCCCTCCGGCCGACAAGGAATATGCGGTCGATCCAGTCGGGGTAGCTACGATCATGCCGTCGGCACGATAGCTCGAGACAAAGACTTTATCGATGAACAGGTCGTACGTATTCAGGCGCGCCAGCGCGGTCTTGTTCACGACCGCGTCATTGAAAACCAGGTAACTGCCGCGCACCTCGCCTTCACGCACCAGTTCGCAACTCATAAGCGCCCGGTGTTCGACCTGGGCGCGACCGTCTGCAATCGCATCCAATGTGCTGTAAAGCGCCTGGGGGGGAACTTCAGTCAGAAATCCCAACGAACCAAGATTTACTCCCAGCAGCGGTACGTCGATAGGCGCCGTCGCTCTTGCCGCCGACAGCAGCGTTCCGTCGCCGCCCAGCACAACAACCAGATCAAGATGCCTTGATCCCAATTGCGACCGCGGTACGGCCTCTTTCCCGATCGCAAATTTCGAAGTTTCCAGATCGGCGATTACTTCATAGCCATGGTCGTCGAGCCAGCGCAGCAAATCTGGAACGATTTGCGCGACCTCCGGACGATCCGGGCGCGAGATAATGGCTGCCTTTTTGCCCAGAGACTGCGGCTTGCTTGATGGCATGAAACAGTGATTGTACCGAAACACGAGGGCTTGCCGCACCGGTACAGATTTACGCAAGATCAGAAGATCCCATACAACAGGAACTCTCGGTTCCCCTCCGCTCCGAGGATTGGCGAGTCGATGGTGTCGGTCTTCGTCGCACCAAGCTCGGTCAAGGCCTGACGGACCTTCTCCACGGACCCCAACTGCGCCGCTTCATCGCGAACAATGCCGCCTTTCCCGACATGTTCCCGGCCCGCTTCAAATTGAGGTTTGACCAACACAACGATCTTCCTGTCATGAGAGTGCGTCGTAAATGCGGAGGAGATGACCGCAGGAAGGACGAGTGCCGCTGAGATGAACGATACATCGAGGGTGACAAAGTCTATTGGCTGACCGAGAACTTCGCTGGTAAGAAAGCGGGCGTTGGTCTTCTCGATCAATCGGACGCGTAAATCCTGGCGCAACCTGAAATCCATTTGACCGTATCCAGTATCGATCGCGATCACATGCGCGGCACCGTGCTGCAACAGGCAATCAGTGAATCCCCCGGTTGACGCACCGACATCCAGACACACCCGTCCCCTTACATCAATACACCAGTATTCCAGAGCGCTCTCGAGTTTCACGCCGCCGCGGCTCACATACTTTAGATCTTCCCCAAGCAGACGAATCGCGGACCCTTCCTCGATCGGTGTACCGGACTTTTCAACTTTCTGCTCGTTCACCAGGACTTTGCCCGCAAGAATCAGCGCCTGTGCCCGTTCGCGCGAAGCAGCGATCCCACGGTCCACAAGAAGTTTGTCGAGCCTTGATTTCAAGCGATTTTCATCTCACTTCTGGCACGAAAGTGTGAGCACTCAACTCAGTGCAATCTGCTGAAGCATCTCTTGATGAATCACTTACGCAGGTACTTTGCCTGTTTTGCACAGAATTTTCCACGAAGATGTTGAAAACTTCGGAGAAAGAAGTGCCTCTCTAAAGCAAGAAGGCCGCCCGTTGCTCGGGCGGCCGCAATAGTTCGAAGATGAAACAGACTATCCGGCAACTTCCTCGAGCAATTTCTGATCGATGTCGAAGTTTGCGTGGACGTTCTGCACGTCGTCGTGCTCTTCCAGCGCTTCCATCAGGCGAATCATGGTTGACGCCTGCGGTCCTTCGAGCTTGATGTAGGTGTCTGGAATCATGCTCACGCTCGACGAAGCAGGCTCGATGCCAGCCCTCTTCAGGGCCTCGACCATGCCTTCATAGGCGGAAGCCGCAGTCAGGATTTCCCAGTTCTCGCCATCGTCAATCGGCTCATCCTCGCCATTCGCTTCGATGATGATATTCATCAGATCGTCCGCTTTGGCCGCCGACTTGGGGATGATAATGTCGCCTTTCTTATGGAACATATACGCGACTGCACCGGCTGAAGCCATGTTGCCGCCGTTCTTCCCGAAGACATGACGAATCTCACTGACGGTGCGGTTGCGATTGTCAGTATTGATGTCCAACAGAATGGCGACGCCGCCCGGACCATAGCCCTCTAGCGTGAATTCTTCGTAGGTGGCGCCCGGAAGTTCGCCGGTACCGCGCTGGATGGCCCGCTTGATGTTGTCGGCAGGCATGTTTTCGGCCTTGGCTGCCAGAATGGCGGTGCGCAGGCGCGGATTGGAATCAGGATCACCGCCGCCATTCTTGGCAGCTATACTGATTTCCTTTATTAGCCGGGTAAAGATCTTGCCGCGCTTGGCATCAAGCGCGCCCTTCTTGTGCTTAATTGTGGCCCATTTGGAATGGCCGGACATGGTTCGACCTCGTATTTAAAGAACTTGGATGGCGCAGGATTCGCCTTCAGAGGAGATCACGGAGTTGTCTCAGTAAGCAAGCCTCGATCAGAATGCAGGCGAACCCAGATTATAGCATGAGGAACTGCCACCCTACAGCTTCGGAGGTTTGATCTTGTATCCGTGGGGTATCTGAAATACCGAGGGATGGGGATCGTCAGTTGAAACCGGCTTGCAATACGTCGTTTGCTCCCCCGCCGAGGTGGTCACCTTGGTGAGCAGAGGGGCTTTCAGTTTCACGCTAGTCCAGATCTCCGTCACACTCGGAATCGGCGATAGTTTGGGAGCTTGCGGCGATGAGGGCAGCCCCCCCGCTGCTGGAGCCTTAGGAGATCCAGGTAGACCTGCTTGCGGAACAGTGGGAATCTTTGGCATTTCCGGCTTTGGCGGCAACGTGAATGGCGGAAGCGTGAAGCGTTTGCCCTCAACCTCGTGGCCCTCAATCATCGATTTGCCCAAGTCTTCCACCTTAACCTCGGGAGCCTGCCCCCGCGCCGCGGGAACCTTAGGAGAACCGGCAATCGCACTTCCGGCAGCCGCTTCGGACATCGGAATGATGGTCGCTTCCTTCTTTAGGTGATCTAGAAGAATCGTCTGCTGCGATTTGGGATCGGTAATAACACTGGTCGAAGGAGTATCGAGGCGAAACTTCCCGTCACTAGAACGCCACATTCGGGATGCGGACTGACTCGGCGCTCCGCCTCCGGCTGATTGCGTCTTGGTAGCGCAATCGGAGCAAAAAGGCGGTGCCGGCGGCGTGGGAGCCTGACCCATAGCGACTATCAGTTTAGCAGCACTCACTATAGCGTCGCCGATCTATAACTCCCAAAGCTATTGACGGCTGCGGGCTCGCCTCCTACCATTCCAAGCTTACGGAAAATCGGGACCCTATTATGAGCGGGGAGTTAATCGGGCACTATCGAGTGCTCGAGAAGATCGGCGCCGGGGCTATGGGGGATGTCTTCCGTGCGCGCGACGAGCGACTTGGTCGCGATGTCGCCCTGAAGCTGATCCGGCCTTCTTGCAGTGACAACCCGGATCATCTACGCCGCTTTGAGCAGGAGGCCCGGGCGGTCGCCGCCCTAAACCATCCGAACATCGTCGCAATCTACGACGTTGGGTTCAAAGGAACGTCGCCTTATATCGTCGAGGAGTTACTTCAGGGCAAGACGCTCCGCCAGAGGCTCAGGGAAGGCGCGATTCCCATCCGCCAAGTGGCGAACTATGCTCTTCAGATCGCTCAAGGCCTCGGTGCTGCCCATGATCGACATATCATCCACCGCGACCTCAAGCCTGAAAACCTCTTTCTCACCAATGACGACCGTATCAAGATTCTCGATTTCGGAGTTGCCAAGCTTCAACCCACTGCCGAGGAAAACCGCTCGCCGGAAAACCTGACGACGGTCACAAAGCACGGCACGGTGATCGGCACTGTGGCCTACATGTCTCCCGAACAGCTTCGCGCAAAGCCGGTCGACCACCGAAGCGACATCTTCAGTTTTGGCGCTATCCTCTACGAATTACTGTCCGGCAAGCGCGCCTTCCAGGGAGAGACCGAAGTCGACACCATGACGGCGGTCTTGCGGGAGGAACCTTCTCCCGCGAATCTGGATCAGGCAGCGATCCCCTCGACCTACCAGGATATTGTCCGTCACTGCCTTGAGAAAGAACCCGAAAATCGCTTCCAGTCCGCAAAAGACCTTGTCTTTGCGCTTCAAACCGTCTCCGGTTCGTCGCCCGCCGGCATCGGATCCTTGTGGCTGAGAGGCGCTCGAACAGCGAAGCTCCCTTGGGCATTGGCCACGATATTGGCGCTCGCAATGGCTGTCTTAGCAGTCTATCAATTGCTTCACCTTCCTACTGCACGCCCAAGTTATCACCGTCTGACATTCGAAGCCGGCACGATCTATTCGGCCCGCTTCACTCCAGACGGCCAGTCCATCGTGTACGGCGCCGCGTGGAACAACAAACCTGTACAGTTATTCACCACGGTTGGTAATTCGTTGTTATCGCAACCGCTGGGCTTCACCAACGCGGTCTTGCTCGGAATTTCGCGCACGAATGAGCTGGCGCTGGTAACGGGCGGCTGGCATACGGGACAGCTTGAGACCGCCAACGGCATGCTGGCCAGCGCCCCGCTGGCGGGAGGAGGCGCCAAAGAGCTCCTGTCGGATGTTCGCTGGGCCGACTGGGATGCGCGCGGTGGCCTCGCCGTCGTTCACCATCTCGACGGACAGAGCCGTCTCGAGTATCCCATAAGCAATGTGCTGTATCAGAGCGGCGGTTGGATCAGCAATATTCGCATCTCCCCCGCCGGGGATCAGATCGCATTCATGGATCACCCGGCCCTTTGGGACAACCTCGGAGTCGTCTCTGTGGTCGATCTCAAAGGGCACGCGCGAACGCTCTGCGGAGGCTGGGAAAACGAGAGCGGCCTGGCTTGGCGGCCAGACGGCAAGGAAATCTGGTTTACTGCGGCGGCGAAGGGCAGCAACCTGAATCTCATGGCAGTAAATCTCTCACGCAAAGTTCGTACCCTACTGGATGTTCCCACGGGCATCGTGCTGCAGGATATTTCGGCGGATGGTCGCGTTTTGATCTCCCTGACATCCAGTCGACTGGCCCTGGGTTTCACGCATCTGGGCGATAAAGAGGATGTTGACCTCTCCTGGCACGACTGGAACTCCGCGCATGATATTTCTCGCGATGGCAAATCTGTGCTGTTCGAAGACGCCAGCGAAGCGGCCGGCCCCAACTACGCCGTAGTGATCCGGCCTGCCGACGGCGGACTACCGATTCGCTTAGGTGAGGGCAGTTCCGGGAACTTGTCAGGTGATGGAAAATGGGCTGCTTCTATACCAGTGAGTGAGGCCGCTCAGATCACGTTGTTTCCCGTCGGTCCTGGCCAGCCTCGTACGATTCATGTCACAGGCGTTCAACACATCCACGTTGGCTGGACTCGTTTTCTCCCCGGTGATCAGGAACTCACCGTGACCGGCGACGACCCCGGCCACGGAGCCAGATGCTATGTCGTCAATCTTCTCAATGGACAAGCACGAGCAGTCACTGCGGAAGGCATGCTCTGCGGCCCGATCTCTCCCGATGGCCGCCTTCTCATCAGCAAGAATCACGCCGGGGACATCTTGGCCTTTCCTGTGGCCGGCGGTGAGCCGAAAATACTTTTGGGCCAAAAACACGGATTCACTGCAGTGCAGTGGTCGCAGGATGGATCCTCTCTCTACGGCTACCATACAGGAGAGTTCCCCGCTAGAGTGTACTCGTTGAATCTGGCGAGCGGCCAAGAAATTGTTCTTCAGGAACTCAAACCGGGATCTCCTGCCGGTGTGGTGATGGTTGCACCGGTTGTCGTCAGCCGAGATGGCAAGAACTTCGCCTACAGCTACAACCAGACCCTCTCTGAGCTCTATCTCGTCTCAGGTTTGCATTAGACAGAGGCAGTTAATCCAAAGATCCGGCAAAATCCGTGCCAACATAATGAAAGAAAATGGAAGTGGACGTCTGCCCCTTGCCAAGCTTCGAACGGAAATGCGGCAGGCGTGTCCCACGATAGGCTAGGCCGTCTCCCAGTGCCTGATAAACGGTGACGGTTCCGGTGGGCGTGTCGAGACAGATTGGCCAAGGCGTGGCTAGATCCGGCTCAGGAGAAAAATCCAGGCACAGAGTTACGCTGAACTCGCATTGTTCCCGGTCCACATGCTTCTTCAGCTCCGCACCGCTCAGGTACGATGCCAGATACACATACGACGGTTTCACCGCCTCGCCGGCAATCGCACTTACTGTGTTGGCAATCTGCCGATGAAAGAATCGTGCCACTGGATCGTTGTAGGCGACGTACCGTCTGGAACTCTGGCCATCGCCCAGCTGTATCTCTCCCGTGCGAATGCGATAGCGATAGTAGCGCCGCAGCGCTGCAACATGGAAAGGATGAATCAGGCTTTGAATTGGCGCGTAGCCTTTTGTCTGGAATAGCTCCGCTGCCTTTTGGGCCGATTCTTCCCCGTTCGCGCCTTTTGAATGGATAGACTCCGCCGACACCAGGATACCTGCGCCTTGAAGAACAGACTTAACAGACGCAGGGATTGAATCCGGAACCGGTCCATTCGGACGCAGATCCTTTACGAAACCTTCCAACTGAGCCCCCAACCAAAATGGAAGAAGTGAATGCGTATTCGCATCTCGAACCCAGGCAATCGTTCCTTGCAAAGAGAACATCTCCTGAGGTCCCGCAAGCTCTTCCGGCAATTCCGGCGCGGTATAAAGCCTGCAAATAGGATTCAGGACAAGATCTCGTTCGCCGTCGTGACTGGTTCTTGAACTGCGTGACCCGCGCGGCACAAGTTGCAGCGGCAAGTCGTCCAAAAGGCAGTAATAGCGATCGGGAGGAAATGTCGAAGCGTGTGCCTGCCGCGACACCCCTCCCATCAGTCCCGCCATCCATTCCAACCATGCCGGATTGTTTATCGACGCAGCCATCCGTTGAGCGTGAATCGGCTGTCGGCGAAGAGCTGCGAGGGACACTTCACCGGAGTAATTTCATGCTGCATCTCACACGGGAAGAAGACGATCCGATTCTGCTGAGGAGTGATCGTCTCGAACGTCCCATCGCTGACGTACGCCCCTTGCTTCAGGTGTGCGTCGTGAATGCGGAGTTCCCCGCCCTCAAACTGCCGTGGTTCCCGGTGGAAGAAGTACACAAACGTGAGCTGGCGGGAGGAAACTCCCTCGCTTCCGTTGTCGTCGTGCATGCGGAAGAAGTCGCCATCATTGCTCGCGGTGATTTGAGCTTCCACATTAGCGACCGGGAACTCCTCCATCCCAAGTCTCTCAAGCACCTGGGGCAACACGGATTTGATGCGCCCCAACATGACATCTTGCTGCTCACCGAGTTCAATGAGTACGCGGGAGCGGCGGAAATCGTAGTTGACTACGCCCCGCTCGGCGCTAGGCGAGTACACTTCGCTGACCTGCAAGGCGTCTTCATGTCCCAGTGTAAAGCGGGTCAGCGACTCCAGTTCCTGTGGTGCCAGGAATTCGTCCAGTACGACGCACTTCGCCCGGAGTACTTCGGGACGATCTGCGACTGCGACTGTGCCGCCGGTGACCACCCTCTGGGTAATCGTACCTCCCGGATGCTGCGGCTGAGGTGCTGGAGCAGGCGAGTCCATGGGTGCAACACCGGGCGAAGATGGTTGCTTGGTAGGAGCCGTGCCCCCGGGGTGTTGCGGCTGCGGGGCCGGTGGCGTGCCCATGAACTCAATTCGCGCTCCGGCAGCTTCACCGGTAGCCGTCGAACTGCTTTCGACGATTCGCTCCACGATGCTGCCGCCGAGCACTGCGAAGGCGCGCTGCGCCACTGTCTCGCCGATTGCCGATGCAATAACGGCTCTGACTGCCTGATGTGTCTCGGGATTCGCGCTTGTTGCCGCCTTGGCATGTTGCAACAGGCTCGCAACCAGCGCACGCTCTTGAGCGCTGAGGATGCGCTCATCCTGCATTAGAGTTTCGGAAAAAGAATCAAGAATCTGCTTCGGTGTCATCAGAGACACGCCTCCCTGCGTGTGCCTACGGACAATTAAGACCAGGGACCCAGACTACCCGGGGGAAGCAGCGATGACGATATACCGAAACGCTGTTGATCGCCAAGAAAATTGTTGAAGAATTTGACTATCGGGAGACGAGCGCACCAACCATCGATTCGAAGATCTTGACCCCGTCCAGGCCACCTAATTCCGGTTCAGCCGAACGTTCCGGATGAGGCATCATGCCAACGACATTCCCACCCGCGCTACAGATCCCAGCGATGTTATCCAGCGACCCATTAGGATTGGCCGCAGCCGTTGGCGTCCCAGAAGCATCACAATAACGAAACACAACCCGATTCTCGCGTTTCAGTTGTTCCAGGGTGTCTGGATCACAGAAGTAATTCCCTTCCATGTGCCCGATCGGGATGGTTAATACTTCCCCGGAAGTACAGGTATTTGTAAAGGGGGTGTCCGCGTTCTCTACCCGGACCTGGACGGGTTTACATACATATTTCAGCCCGACGTTGCGCATTAGAGCACCCGGCAGCAGCCCGGACTCGCACAGAATCTGAAACCCGTTACAGATACCCAGCACCAGCCCGCCGCCGTCGGCGAACTTACGCACCGATTCCATCACAGGCGAAAACTTCGCAATGGCCCCCGTGCGCAGATAGTCCCCAAAAGCGAACCCACCAGGAACAATAATGGCGTCGCAATTCTCCAAATCATGAGACTCATGCCAGAGAAACGTCACCGGCTGTTTGGCAACATGCTGTATTGTCCAGTAGGCATCGTGATCGCAGTTGGAACCGGGAAAGATGATGACGCCGAATTTCATGCCTGCCTCAGGTTAACGGGGATGATGTTGAGTGTAGCACGCCCCCCCATAGCGATTTCCCCAGAATTCCAGGTTGTACCTGGTCATTTACAGGCCATCGAAACTGTAGCGGTCGGAATGTGATGGTCATCCTGGTCCACAGATAGTTAGACCGTACGGCATCCACTACAATGCTCTGTCCCTTGCTCGGCTGAAGAACGTTCATATAGGCTGCTAGCCGGCGCGGAATCAGCCCTTGTCAGCGCCAGATTCTATTCCGTCGAATCGGCAACAAGCGGTGTTCAACTCCAAAGCACTTTCAGCCAGGCTATCCATGCTTTCGGGTACCCTTGGCGATAGAGGCATCCCATGGCTACTTCGCGGCGTACTTTCTTGGGAGTAACCGCCGGCGCGGCCGCGTCGACGATGGTTCCCAGTCTGGCCAACGCAGTCATTCTCCCTGATCAGAACCCAACTTCATCAGCGGCTCCCCCGCTCCTCCGAGTGCACGCGAAACAAGTCATCAACTCCTTCGACCCCGATCAGGCCCTCGCCACCTCGATGGACATTCAGTCCCGCGAATCGATCAACAAAATCTATACGCCGGAAATCACAAAAGTCTGCCTGTCTGCGGGATGGGGCCCCATCAGTTATCGCCTGCATACTCCCGAGACCGTCGATTATTGGCACTGGAATCCCAACGGCCGTTGGTCCGACGAAGCAAACCAGCGCGGATACTTCGTAGGCAGTTCGGAGTTGGGTGAACCCATTCGCGATTCCTTTGGCTACAGCCTCCCTCACCGCGGCTGCACGCACAATGGAGGCACCGACCAGGGCTATTCCCGCCTCACCGATGGTGATCCCACTACGTTCTGGAAGAGCAATCCATACTTGACCAAAACGTTCACGCACGAAGACGACTCTTTGCACCCGCAATGGATCATCGTCGACCTGGGCGAATACTACGACGTGAACGCGATCCGCATCGACTGGTGCGAACCCAGTGCCCTCGAGTACGAAGTGCAGTATTGGGTGGGAGCCGATCCCATGAACTGGGAGGAGCCGGCCTTGGACTCGACCGGCCAGGGCGGCCAATACCTTCCCGTCGATAACCAGGCCATGGGCAACTGGATTGTTTTCCCAATGGGTGCGGTTCGCGACGGCAAAGGCGGAAGCGTAACTCTGAGACTTGCGGACCATCTCGTTGCCACCCGTTGGGTTCGCGTCGTAATGACGCAATCTTCCAATCAGCCCGGGCCGCATGGCAACGATGACCCGCGCCACCGCGTGGGGTATGCAATCTACGAAGTGTACGTAGGCAGATTAGAGGCCGATGGCAAATTCGCTGATTTCGTGAAACATACGCCCGACGGCCAGAAACAGACTGCGACGTATTGCTCCTCTACCGACCCATGGCACACGTCCAAAGACCTCAATCCTCACGGAGACCAGACCGGATGGGATATCTTCTACACCAGCGGCATCACCAACAATCTACCCGCGCTGATCACCGTTCCTCTCATTTACAGCATCCCTGAAGACGCCGCCGCCATGATCGCGTATCTGAAAAAGCGGGGCTATCCCATCAGTTGGGTCGAAATGGATGAAGAAGCCGACGGCCAGTTCTACATGCCCGGGGACTACGCCACTCTCTACATTCAATTTGCCGACGCAATGCTCAAGGTCGATCCCACCCTCAAGCTGGGCGGACCGGTATTTCAGGGAATCAACCAGGACGTCTCGGTCTGGCCCGATGCCCGCGGAAACAAGTCTTGGTTCGGACGTTTTTACGACTACCTCAAATCACACAATCGTCATGGAAACTTGAAGTTTGCTTCGTTTGAAATCTATCCCTACGAAGCCTGCACCATGAAATGGGACGACCTCTACCGCAACCGCGAATTGACCCGCAAGACCCTGCAGGCGTTTCGTGATGACGGATTGCCGGCTTCCGTTCCGCTCATGAACACCGAAAGCAACCTCTGCGGTTCGCTCTCCGTCTACATGTCCGATATCTTTTCGGCCCTATGGCTTGCCGACAATGTCGGCAGCTTCTTCGCCGAGGGTGGCGCGCTTTATATTCATTCGCCCATCGAACCCAGCCTCGTCCATCATGGCTGCCAGGGCTGGGCAATCTGGGGCAATGCCATTTGGGATCACGATGCCAAGATCATCGCCTATACCGCGTTCTACCACGCCGGCCGGATGATCAATAACGAATGGGTGACGCACCACAGCGGGATGCATCATCTCTATTCCGTCGACATCGGAATCCAAGACTCCGCCGGAAATGATCTGGTTACGAGCTATGCTGTTCGGCGCCCTGATGGCCAGTGGGCTTTACTGCTGATCAACAAAGATCGGGAAAATGCGCATCCCATTCGCGTCGCATTCGAAAACAGCGGCGCGACCGGGCATTTTGTTGGCACCATCCGCATGGTCACATTTGGCAGCGAACAATACGTCTGGCACGGCGAAGACGCCACCGCTCACGCCGATCCCAACCTGCCGCCCGTAGCTAGATCTATCGACGCCTCGGCACAAACGGTGTTCACGCTCCCCAAAACATCCGTAACCGTTTTGCGCGGCGAAGTCACTGGCCTTTCTTAGGGAGAAATTCATCAGGCGGGTGTGCGGAATGCCCACGTTCTTAATCTTGCCCTGGGGTGGCCCACTCAAGCCCGCCGTTGGCTTGAGTGGGTCGGTTCACAGGGGACTGGCCCACTCTTTCATAAATCCCAAAATGGGTTGCCCCACCTTTCCCGCGTTTTTTGCGGAAGGGTGTCCGTGCGCACTACAATCTGCAGGAATGCTCGGCAACCCGGTTCGATCCAAAGCCAGCACTGCTTGCACTTCATCACCTTCACCTGCGACCCGCCTATGAAGCTGCTGGATTCCGTCGCCGCTCGAGATACGTTCGAGCAGGCATTGGAGCGCGTTCGCCGATGATGCGGCTGTTTCGTGACCGGCTACGTCGTCATGCCGGAGCACGTCCACCTTCTTCTCAGCGAACCCGAGGGCGAACTCTCGATGAAACGTGGATTGGCGCAGCACCCGGAGAATTGGAAGTGGAGCAGCTTCGCACACCACGCCGACAGGAGTCGAAGGCGCAGTGGAGATCAAGTCGTCGGTGAACGGCACGTCATCGCGAACGGATGGGAGTCGTCACAACAGCGTCCAAAGCCCACCCTCCCGCACACCCAGGGACACCCAGGGACACCACGCACGATCTGTTCGCTGTGATTCTACTCACTGACAAAAGCAAATAATTTCGTCCTAATTCACTGTGCCGGAAATCGGTTCGAACTCCCCCGTGATTTCACGGCATATCAGCAAAGCTACATCCCGTAGCTATATCGTCAACCGCGCAGTTCCTTCGTGCGCCGACTGAATTACATAACAGACTAATGCGCACTTCGGAGGTGGAAGATGCCAGAGGAAAAACGTTGGTGGCAGGGTGCGTGGGCGGTAGTCGGCGGCTTTATGACGGTAGTCGGCTTTCTGATAGCTCTTTATCAGTTTTGGCCAGATATATTTGGACCCTCCATTACTACGTTCCAGACGAACGACAATACCTACACGAGAATACGTGGAGGAGAGGCCATCTTCACGTGGAAAGTGGATGGCAATCCGGAAGATGTGTTGCTGAATGGTCGACGTGTAACTGATCGAGGTGAAATGATGTTCGATCACCTCACCAAGGATCAGGTGTTTACGTTAGAGGCAAGAAAGCGGTGGGGAAGAACTGAGTCCCGATCTCGTGCAATTTATGTTATCCCGCCCCCGCTCACGATCACTGCATTTGACGCATCTCCAAATCCGATAAAGCCAAACACCGAAACCAATCTCACATGGGAAGTGTCCAGCAATGCTGAGATGGTTCGCATCGAACCCTTGATCGGGATTGTGGGACGCAAAGGAAGCCGCCCGGTAAGCATCAAAGACACTACTACATTCACGATCACTGCCACGGCAAGAGAGACGCAAGATGTCAGCCGTCAGGTAACAGTCGAACTACTTCAGACTCAGCTACTTTTTCGTGCTGAGCCTCCAACCATTCGCCGAGGAGAGAGCACGCGATTGGTGTGGCAAACCAATGCTCCATCGATCGCGATTTCGCCAAGCGTCGGCACTTTTTCGGAGCCCAGCGGAGAAACATCGGTAGCGCCCGAAGGAACAGTCACATACGAAGCCGTGGCTGATGGCCCCGGTGGTGCACAGCGTATATCCTTGGAGGTGACCGTCCTACCTCCTGTCCCTCCGAACCTGCAAGCTTGGGTCGTGCCCAGTCGAATCATGCTCGGACAGTCAGCTATCGTGCAGTGGCAGGCCGCGTACGCCGAGAAAATAGTCATCACAGAAAATGAAAATCAGAGAGAGTTTGGTCCGTCAGACCACTACGAATTCCATCCTACACAGAAGGGGCGGATCAGCCTCCCTCTCGTGGCAATTGGTCCTGGCGGGGAAAGGAGTACGACAGTCGACCTAGACGTGCTTCCGCCACCACGACCAAAAATTATGATCCTCAGTTCGGGGCCCAACGCTGGTTTTGCGGAGAGCGCAATAGCTTCCGAAATGACAGACATGGTTGCTTCCTATGTTAGGGGTCACGGATACGATGTACTACTCCCCCCGTCAAACATCCGGTCGGCAGAGCAGTTCCTGGATCTCGCACGAAGGCCGCCGCAGCCGGGCTTTCAGGTGCCTGATCTGGTAATAGAACTGACGTTGGAAGCGCAGCAGCAAACACGGAAAACAACAAAGTCTGCTGTGGGTGACTTTGTCCGAGGGTTATCAAACCCGCGAGGTTCCGTTGAAGATATCTATGTTGAGTTGCTTATCACGTGTGTAAGCAAGGTGCGGATCGTGCGGATGCCTGCTGGGACCATAATTACGGCCACGCCCGGCATAGGCCAGAAAAAGCAAATCGTTGAACGAAACCAAGTGCCCAATTTGGCGTACTCCAACTCTGAGCTAACCAGAATTCCCGCTCGGCAGGCTACCGAGGCCGCCCTCAACAATCTCAATCTCGCTTCGGCTGAGGACCAGTGAATAGCGGCCCCAAGAAACAGGGAACTAACGGACGTTGGCGGGTGGCGCACCCTTTTGAAGAATCCGGAAAAAACCGGGACAAATACGGGCCAGACGGGACACTCACCGTTCTCAATGTGCGCGAAGTCACAGCCAGATGTAATTTCAATCACTGCGTACAGAATGAAGAAAGCACAGTATAGACAAGGCGAAAGCGGTGTAAGAAACAATCAGCCGTAATCACTAAGTCCTTGCGGCTCAAGATTTTGCCCCTAAGCTACTGAGCCCCAAAGATTACTTCGCGATTTTCCCCTATATCGCTGATTCCGATAGACCGGAGGGGGGAGGGGGGTACCCTCAAACCCATCCGTTTCCCAAAGTGAAACTCGTTTCGCGGCTTCCTCAGCGCAAGTTTCGGATGGGAGAAGCAGCCCCACGTAGTTATTCGTGAGGATGCGGCACGATGGGATCCGCGTTCTGGGACTCTGCAGATTTCAAGGACACAGCCGACGGAATGGACTCCTGGCTCGTGTGCTCCGTCTGAGATGGCTTCGTGCTGCTGACATACGTCTCTGGTGGATATCCTTTCGCCTGCACGATTGACCAGTGCCATTCCTCTCCCGGAACAAGTTCCAGATTCAAAGGCGCGCTGAAGACCGCATTCGACCACGGAAGTCCCGCTGCCCGCATGCGGTAGATCACCGTCAAGTCCGCCTTCTTCTCTGGACGCACCTGCTCAAACCCATCGCCTGGCAACTCCTGCCCGATCGGATCGATACTCGTCATGTCCTCGCCGATTTGCCCAATGCCGCTTCTCCCCTTTCGGATCACCGTGAATGCGACCGTAAGCTCGCTCAAATGCCACTGCGTGCCGTTGAATACTGGAATCGTTAACGCATCGCCTTCCACCACAGCCTTGCCTTCGATCCTGGCCATTTCCGCGGGCGGAAGTTCCATCTCCGCATACTGTCCCGAGAGCAGCGATTTCACATTCGCCGTGAAGGAAAGGCTGCATGTCACATCCGGAGCTTCGACGTGAAAACCCCGCTGGTTGCCCGACATCAAAAACCGCAGCCCCAGCCCAAGATCGTGGTGAGAATCAACTTCCTGCATGACCTGCGGCAGATTGTCGTCGTCAATGACCGGTTTTGCCGGAGGTGTCTTCTTGCGAAGGCTGCGAGCCACATCGCCCAACGGTATTTCGTCAGGATCGTCTTGTGCCGTTGCGAGCTGCGGCCCGAGCTGCGCCAGAAGCGCGACAAGCAGCATCATTCGGATTCCAGGAAACCGGAACATGGGGAAAGCAAACCACTCCCAAGGGGATTGAAATCCCGCGAGAAAGTCTCCAGAGTAATTCTATGGAGAGATCGGAAAAACGGAGAGGAAACGGGCAAACGTTAGTAACAGTACCAAGGGTGGAAGCGAAAGGGCGCGCGTAGACGAAATGGAGGCGCAACGGGTGCGCGCGCCCGACTGCTCAAGAACCGTTCTACAAAAGGCCCTGCGACCGGAAGCGTGTTACGGGGTCTACGACAGGCACTGCTTGCCGCCGGAAAATCCAGCGGGCCACCGCAAAGCCAATTGCCGCATAGCACAGATGCATCATTTTCATAACGCCCCCCACTCCGGCTGTTTCGTTCACCTTCAGGGGAGGAACTTCACCAACTCTTATCGGCACAATAGCAACGAGTCTGCGGTAGGAACAGGGCACAACAGTGCCATCAAGTGGCACCGAAGTAATAGAAGTAACCGGGAAAGACAGCCCACAACGGCTGCAAGGGCTCACACTGAAAGATCCGGATCTGGCCGAAGGGTCTCGGGTCTCAGGCCCGAAGCTGATGATTCAAAGCTCCGCGTTTCCTGAGACCTGACGCTAAGCTCTGGACCGTCTAATGAGCGGCAACGGGCTCTTCGCCAGCCCTGCCTGCCGGAGGCACCATCACGGTGGACAAGCTGCCCTCCGCGGTCATTTTCTGGAATGTGGCCAGATCGCGGCGCTGCAGATCGTCCCACTTGGCCAGCAGTTCCCCGCTCTCGCGTTTCAGCTTCTCGAACTGGCGCTGTTCCGCTTCGGTCGGGGCTGCGTCGGCCGATCCGGCATCCATCGCCAGAAACGCCAGCTTCGCATCCAGTTGCGGAGGATAGGCGAGAGAATCCTCGTTTGCGCTGATGTCCAGGTTCAGAATATCGTCGCGAACGGCGACCAGTTTCTTCTCCAGATCATCGGCGGCAGCGACGATATTCTTGGCGCTGGCATTCTCTGGGAGACGGCGCTTCAAGCCGGCGAGCTGCGCGCGCACGTCCTGGATCTGATTGACCGCATCGTAGACGCGGCTCAGTTCATCGCGCGTCTGGATCAACAGATTGAATTGCGCCTCCAGGTCCGCCTGGCTGACCTTGACCCGCGGATCGAGCTGCAGATCGAAGTCAGCGGTCTGGCTCTGTCCGCCCACCGTCAGCCTCACCTGATAACGTCCCGGCACAGCAACGGGCCCGCGAGCGCCAGATCCATACTCCCATAGGTAGTACCCGGGCACACGATGCGCTTCTTCGTATCGCAGATCCCAAACGAAGCGGTTCAATCCAGCTTCCGGCTTGAGCTCTTTTTCCGGCTTCTTGTCGTCCGGGTCTAGTGGCTCCTCCAGAGGTTCGTATTCCGTGCTCGAGTAGGTACGAATGACTTTGCCGGAAGAATCCAGAATCTCCATCCTGGCTTCCGTGTCTTTCTTGGGCGCATCCTTGAGGAAGTAGTAGACAACAGCCCCGGCGGGAGGATTCTGCCCTGTCCGCTTCGATGGATGCCGCTCTCCCGCGGCTCCGGCCTGGATTCGGTAAGCGGTTGCCGGCTTGTACAAGAATGAATCTTTTGCCACGATTTCGTCTGTGTATTGGCGGAGAGGACTCACGTCGTCAAGAATCCAGAACGCCCGCCCGTGTGTGGCGACGACCAGATCGTTATTCTTGATCACCAGGTCGTGAATCGGCGTAGTCGGCAGGTTCAGCTTCAGCGGCCGCCAGTTCCCTCCATCATCAAACGACACGAATATTCCCGTCTCAGTCCCGGCATACAGCAGGCCCTTCTTCTTCGGATCCTGGCGAACAACTCGCACGAACGCATTGTCGGGGATCCCGTTTCCCAGTCTCGTCCAAGTCTTGCCGTAATCGCTGGTCTTGTAGATGTAAGGTTTCAAATCGTCGAACTGATGCCGATCGACCGCCACGTAGGCCGTGCCGGCATCGAAGGGTGAGGCATCGATCTGGCTAATGCGGCTCCACTCCGGCATGTCCCTGGGCGTGATGTTCGTCCACGTCTTCCCCTCATCCTGGGTTAACTGGATCAGGCCGTCATCGGTTCCCACCCAGAGCAGCCCCTTCTTCATAGGGGATTCCGCCAGCGCGAAGATCGTGTCGTAGTACTCCGTGCCTGAGTCGTCGAGCGTAATGTCGCCGCCGGAGACCTTCTGCTTTGTCTTGTCGTTCCTTGTCAGGTCGGGACTGACAGCCTGCCAGCGCACGCCTCCGTCTGTCGTCTTGAACAGAATCTCTCCAGCGTGATACAGAGTCTCCGGATCATGCGGGGAAATCATGACCGGAGCGGTCCACTGAAAGCGGTGTTCGAGATTCGCGGCACCGTGAGCATCGGAGAGTTCGGGCTGTTCCGTGATCGATTTCACCTGCCCGATCTTCCGGTCGTAGCGCGTGATGTTCCCCTGATAATCGGCGGCATACACAATATTCGGGTCGGGCGGATATGGAGCGATATACCCCGCTTCCCCCCCGCCTACGTCGTACCAGTCGCTGTTGCCGATCGAGCCTTCGTCACTGCGGCTGAGGATGGCTACGGTGCCTGAATCCTGCTGCGCTCCATAGACGCGGTATGGAGTCTCCGTGTCGGTTGTTACGTGGTAAAACTGCGCGGTCGGCTGGTTGTCCTGCGGGGTCCAGTTCTTGCCGCCGTCGAGCGTGACCGTCACTCCACCGTCGTTGGAGGCGATCATCCGCTTTGTGTTCATCGGATCGATCCACAGCCCGTGGTTGTCGCCGTGCGGGACGCGCACCTTGTTGAACAGATGTCCGCCGTCCGTGGATTTGTAGGCCTCTACGTTCATGATGTACAGCACGTTCTCATCCCGAGGGTCGGCAATTACGTGCATGTAGTACCACGGGCGCTGCCACAAGCTGTGGCTGGGATTGACAAGCTGCCACGATTCGCCGCCGTCATCGGAGCGATATAAGCCGCCATCGGGATTGTGGGCCTCGATCAGTGCGTACACGCGATCGGAATTCGCAGCCACGGCAACGCCAATCTTTCCGTAAGGCCCTTTCGGGAGTCCGTGTTCTTCCAGCTGTTTCCACGTCGTGCCGCCGTCGCTCGAGCGATATAGGCCGCTGCCCGGCCCGCCGCTCACCATGCTCCACGACGTGCGCCGTGCCTGCCACAAGGCCCCGAAAAGGATGTTGGGATTGTGTGGGTCAAAAGCTACATCAATTCCGCCCGTGTTGTCGTCTTTATAGAGAACCTTTTCCCAGGTCTTGCCACCATCGGTAGTACGGAAGATTCCGCGTTCGGCATTTGGCCCAAAGGGATGGCCGAGAGCTGCTACAAAGACGATGTCAGGATTGGTCGGGTTTACGATGATCTTTCCGACCGCGCGGGAATCCCGCAGTCCCACGTTCTTCCAGGTCTTGCCTCCATCGAGCGTCTTGTACACGCCGTCGCCGTGTGAGATATTGCCCCGGATGCACGCCTCACCGGTTCCGACGTAGACGACATTGTGATTGGAATTCGCGACCGCAACGCTGCCGATCGCCGAAGTTCCTTCCTTGTCGAACACCGGCGACCAGGTCATGGCTGCATCGGTCGACTTCCACACTCCACCGCCCGTCGCGCCAAAATAGTAGGTCGTCGGGTCCCCCGGAATTCCAACGGCCGTCAGCGAGCGACCGCCACGGAACGGACCGATCAGGCGGTACTTCATTCCCTTAAACGCCTTCTCCTCTGGCTTGGCATCATCCTTCTCGCGTTCCGCATTCGGAGAAGAGGTCGCATTCTGTGCCGAAGGTGCACTCTGCGCGGGCTGTGCTGACTTGGCGGCCTTAGACTGCCGCTCCGGCTTGGTCTGCGCAGGTGCAATGAGCAGGCCGAAATTCGCGAGCAGGCAAGCAAGAAACACGCGTGCAAACGACGGACGGATACGAACGTCGAGTAAGCGCATGATTAGGTGGTCTCCCGGGAAGTTGTGAACAATGTCCCCTATGGTAATCCGGCGGGGCTTCAATGCAAAGAGAAGCGCGCCGGTGGATCGACAGTTACTCCTTCAGCAACTGTTTGCGCGCCTCCTTCAGTTCCTTCCTCTCTTCCGCGTCTACCTTAGGATGTTCAAGTTGCAGGGATTCCAGCGTGTCCACGATAACCGACGAGATCACCAGGTGCGTGAACCATTTGTGGTCCGCAGGTACGACATACCAAGGGGCATGTTTCGCGGACGTGTTGCAGATCAGGGCCTCATAGGCATCCTGATAATCGTCCCAGAACTTGCGTTCCCGCACGTCGGTGGAAGAAAACTTCCAGTTTTTCTCCGGTTCTTCTAACCGCTTCAAGAATCGCTTCTTCTGCTCCTTCCTGGAAACGTGCAAAAAAAACTTACGGATCACCGTGCCACTGCGCACCATGTGACGCTCGAAAGAGCGGATGTCTTCGAAGCGTTCGTCCCACAAGTCATCCGTCACAAGTGAAGACGGAATCTTCTGAGCCTTCAGTAACTCCGGATGTACTCTCACCACCAGGACCTCTTCATAGTAGGAACGGTTGAAGATACCGATATGTCCGCGCTCGGGCAGGACCAGCGTAGTCCGCCAAAGAAAATCGTGCTGCAACTCCCGCTCGGAAGGGCCCTTGAAGGAGTGCACCTCGCAACCCTGTGGATTTACCCCCGACATTACGTGTTTGATGGCGCTGTCTTTGCCCGCCGCGTCCATGGCCTGAAAAATCAGCAGAAGGGACCATGTGTCCTGGGCGTAGAGTTTGTCCTGCAAGTCCGCGGTGCGCGCGACCTGTTCCTGCAGGGTCTCCTGGGCATGTTTCTCCGACTTCCAGTGCCCAGTGTCAACAGGATCAAAGCCTTTCAGGCGAAAGTGCTTCCCGCTGTTGACCCGAAATCTGTCCGCGTGTTTCACCATTTACATGTCCCTCCTGCGGCATTCAGATCCAACAATAACAACTTTGACACGTCCTTGCAGTGAAAACACGGGCAAGCTTGCTTTTCGGCATCGGTGTTAGGTAAATGTTCAGACTGTGAATACCTTCCGCACCAAGGAGGAAGCACGTCCTTGTTCGAATCCGAGTTTCTGACATCGGGCGGCGATGCGAAGAAGACATACGAGAGGCTGATTCATCGAGCAATAGAGATCGTGTGCGGCACGTTGCCAACTCAGCCGTACAGCGGACGGAGCCCGAGCGCTCTGATGGAAGCCGTGCCCCTGGATTTTCTTCCCGACATGGAGCGGCCGTGGGAGGAGATTGCTTCCGCTCTGCGAATGGTGATCGCCAATTCGGCCATCGTCAGCCATCCTCATACGGCGGCCCATTTACATTGTCCGCCACTGTTGGCTGCGCTTGCCGCCGAGGTCGCGATTACAGCCCTGAATCAATCCATGGATTCCTTCGATCAGGCCCCGATCGCCAGCATCGTTGAGCAAAAGATGATCCGCTGGCTGTGTGAGATGGCGGGCTTGCCGGGCACGGCTGACGGTACCTTTACCACTGGTGGCTCGCAATCGAACTACATGGGTTTGTTGTTGGCGCGAGATGCATTTTTGCAGAGACATTGGAACTGGTCAGCACAGAAATCGGGCCTCCCAACGGAGGCTCGACGCCTGCGGATTCTTTGCTCTGAAGTTGCGCACTTTACGGTCGAGAAATCCGCATCGCAGTTGGGGCTGGGGACTGAAGCAGTCGTGCGAGTTGAGGCCGACCACCGTTTTCGCATGAAGCCTGACGACTTGCGTGAGCATCTCGCGTCACTGCAACTGAAAGGGTTGCTACCAGCGGCAATCGTAGCCACTGCTGGCAGCACCGACTTCGGCTCGGTCGACCCTGTTTCGGAAATTGCGGCTTTGGCGCGGGAATCCAGAATATGGCTGCACGTGGACGCCGCTTATGGCGGAGCCCTGCTGTTTTCGGCTCAACACCGAGGCAGTCTGGGTGCAATCGAAGCCGCCGACTCCGTCGCCATCGATTTCCACAAACTGCTCTGGCAGCCGATTCCTTGCAGCGTATTTCTGCTGCGCGAAGCAAAGCACTTCGATTCCATCAAGCTTTATACCGACTATCTGAATCCCGAACTCCAGGAAGAGGAGGGTATCCCGAACCTGGTCACGACTTCTCTGCTGACCAGCCGCCGCTTTGACGCATTGAAGTTATGGATCTCGTTGCAGTCTCTGGGCCGTAAGAAACTTGCCGCCATGATCGATCGTACCATCGCACTGGCGAACCACGCGGCGGAGGTGATCCGCGACGCCGGTGATTTGGAACTCCTGTGCGAACCACAACTCAGCACAGTCGTGTTCCGTTATTTTGCGGGCGGAGCGCAATCTGACGTTGACCGAATCAACGTTGAAATTCGGCAGCGCCTGTTCGAGCGCGGAGTGGCAGTCATCGGGCACACACGCGCAAGAAGTCGGCAATGCCTGAAGTTCACCTGCATGAATCCAACAGCGACCGAGGCAGACATGGAAGCGCTGGTCGAACTCGTCCGGAATGAGGGACAGAAATCAGCCGCCGAGGATGACATCTGATCTATTGCCAATGCCCTCGGTTATCAATCCGAGACACGGTATGTACACCTACGTGTACGGAGTGCTTCTTCCTGAACACTTTTCCACAGGACCGAAATGGGCTCAGGCAGTGACTGCAGTCACAAACGGGAACTTGGCCTGCTGCCAGGCGTCAAATCCACCTTGGACGTTAAGAACATGATGGAAGCCCGCGCGCTCCAAAAGGCTGCTTGCGATCATGCTCCGATAGCCGCCCTTGCAATGGACGGCAAGGGGAGCTTCGCGATTGATTTCCGGTGGCGATACCTTGAAGTTGTCGAGAGGCCACCAGGCAGCTCCTTCGATGTGGCCGGCATCCCACTCGAACTGGCGGCGCACGTCGAGCACCTGCAGCGCGGCCGCTTGAATCTGCGAGTGCAGTTCCTCTGCGCTGATCTGTACCGTCTTCGCGATGGGCAGACCCGACGCTCTCCAGGCCGCAATTCCCCCAGCGAGATAGCCATCTAACGCTTCCATGCCCACACGCGCCAGACGCAATCGAGCTTCCTCAATCTGAGGCTCCGTGTCTGCGATCAGTGCAGGATGTGCGGTTAATCCCAGCACCGTTCCTGCCCATGACGCAAACTGCCCCGACAAGGCGATGTTGACCGAACCGGGCACGTGAGCTGCGGCAAACTCGTCGCCCGGGCGCACATCGAGTGCCATCTCGCCCTCTTGCAACATCCGCTCCAGCTCGCGTGGTTCAATGGCACGCAGAGGCGGCAGCTCGGATAGGGATGCCGCGCCCGAACGGTTGAGCTCTGCATCTTTCAGGAAATACTCAGGGCGGGCTGGCAGATTGGTCGTTAGTTGCGTGATGAACTCTTCCCTGCTTTCAATCTGCAAGGCGTAGTTCGTGAGGCGTTCGGCGCCGATGGTCGAGGAGCGCTCGGCGCGCATGTTCTTGCCGCAAAGAGAGCCGGCACCATGAGCAGGATAGACCAAGACGTTGTCGGGAAGTGTAAGGAGCTTGGTGTGCAGGCTGTCGTAGAGCATTCCTGCCAGCTGTGCGGGGGTATGCCTGGGCGAGAGATCGGGTCTGCCAACATCACCGATAAATAACGTATCGCCTGTAAGTACCGCCCAGGGTGAAATGGATTTCTCACGGTCGGTCACAACCAGGCAGATGCTCTCGGGAGTGTGTCCGGGCGTCTCGAGCACTTGAATCGACGCCTTGCCAAATTTCAGCTCGAAACCGTCGCGAACCGGCATGTGCGGGAATTCGGCTCCGGCTTGGGCACCGATATAGATCGTCGCGCCGGTACGGACCGCCAGCTCTCTATGACCCGACACGAAATCTGCATGAAGGTGACTTTCAAAGATATGGCGGATGGTCACGCCGTGTTCGCCCGCCGCCTGCAGATATAATTCGACGTCCCGTTGCGGATCGACCACCACGGCTTCGCCTTCAGATGCCAGCATGTACGAGGCGTGCGCAAGACATCCTAGATAGAACTGTTCGAAGTGCATAAGGGAGACCCCACGAGCGTCCAACGCGTGAGTAAGATGCTAGACGAAATTGCAAGCTAATGCTATCGGGAAGGCAAAGCCAAAAAAATCAGGCAGGTAACGGGGTGATGAATTCCAGACCGAAACAGAAACCCGTCTTGGAGCGCACGATGGCTGTTACGCGCGAGTGCGTGGGGGTGTCGAATTCCAGTTCCAGCAAGTCGCCTGGATTGAGCAGGAGGCCTGCGTAAAGGGTCATGCCGCCTTGGCTCATCTCAGTGCCACGGCCCTCGACCACGGTCGTCGAGAAGCCTTTTGAGGTGATTACGCGCACGGGCATGTCGACCGGCATGCGGTCCCAACGACGCGTTTTGCTAGATTCCGGCATCATCGCCCATCATCCATCTTTCGCTTTTTCGCGCGCAAATTACGAAAGTGAAACTCAACACTTCCCTTCGGGAGGCACGCTGGTTATTAGACTTGTGGAGCGATTGGAACTGTCAGCGCTGTTCGCTTGATGCTCCTGTACAATCTGCCTGTGAGTTTCCGCACTAGATTCTGCTCGACTGTCCTACTGCTGATTATCGGCATTCTGGCCAGGGCAGAATCTGTCGATCAGCTTCAACCCACCGGATACGTGAACGACTATGCGCGTGTTCTGGACCCGGCTACCAAGGCTCAGATTGAGGATTTGTGCCGTCAGGTTGACGAGAAGGCGCAGGCACAAATTGCGCTGGTCACCATCAACAGACTTGATGGGCGCGACATCGAGAGCTATGCCGTCGACCTTTTTCACAAGTGGGGTATCGGCGCGAAGAAGACGGACCACGGCGTTCTGATCCTTTATGCGATACAGGATCGCCGCGCCCGGGTTGAAGTGGGCTATGGGCTAGAACCTATCCTTCCCGATGGGAAGGTGGGAAGTTTTCAGCGAGAGGCCGTTCCGCTGATGCGAAACGGCGACTACGACCAAGCCCTGCTGCTCGTAGCTACCCGCGTTGCGGACGTGATCGCATCGGACGCGGGAGTGCAACTGACGCACCCACAGCCTCGCGCACCAACGCGCCGGGCTCAGCCCCAGGGTTCGGGATTTTCGTTTGGCGGACTCGTTCTGCTGGGCATCATATTCCTGATCGTTCTGTTTACGCCTCTTCGCAGCCTTCTGTTCTGGCTTTTGTTTTCAAGTGTTTTTGGGGGACGCGGCGGTGGCGGCTGGAGCGGAGGCGGAGGCGGCTGGAGCGGGGGTGGCGGTGGCGGAGGGTTTGGAGGCGGGGGAGGGTTTGGAGGATTTGGAGGAGGCAGTTCGGGCGGCGGTGGGGCGAGCAGCAGTTGGTAAGGTGCGAGGATGCCATGATTCCCATGCAGCTTGTTGACGAGTTCGTAGGGCGTGTGCGCGAGGTCGGCGGAGCGAACGTCGAGAGCGTGGTTCTGTTCGGATCGGCAGTAGCGGGCGACTTCCACGAAGGGCTATCGAACATGAACCTGCTGTGCCTTTTGCGGGACTGCTCGTTCAAGTCATTGCAGGCGCTGGCGCCAGTGGCGAAGTGGTGGGACAAGCAGAAACAGCCGCCGCCGCTGTGCATGACCAAGCAGGAAATCCAACGATCCACGGATGTGTTCACCATCGAACTGCTCGATATGAAGCAGCATCACCGGGTGCTGTTTGGAGAGGACGTGCTGAGCGCTTTGCAGATTCCGATGAATCTTCATCGCGTGCAAGTGGAGTATGAACTGCGTGAGAAGTTGCTTCTGCTGAGGCAGCATCTGCTGGTAGCATCGGACAACGAATCGCGCCTCTGGGACATCTTGCTGCATTCGGTGCCATCCTTCAGTACTCTGTTTCGGCACGCTCTTATCGCTCTGGGCGACGCGTCACACGCCACGAAGCGCGAAGCAGTGACGGTATTGTCCCAGCGGCTGGGGTTTGATCTGTCGCCCTTGTTGCAGGCGCTGGACGTCCGCGAGAAGCAATTGGCACGCAAGGGAGTGGATGTCTGCGAACTTGCGGGGCGTTATCTGGCAGTGATCGAAAAGGTCACATCTGCAGTGGACCTGGCGCTGGGCAATGCATCGAAATCGGCCTGATAATTCGAAGGGAGGGCATTATGAGTAAAGCGTTGATCGCTGTGGTCATTCTGGTCGTGATTGTCGGCTTGATTGTGGTGGTGTGCTTCGGGGCCTACGTGAGCACCAAGAATACCCTCGTCCAGAAGAACGAAGCGGTGAAGTCAGCATGGTCTCAGGTGGATGTCGTGCTGCAGCGGCGCGCGGATCTAATCCCGAATCTTGTGGAAACAGTGAAGGGATACGCGAAGCAAGAGCAGACTGTGTTCGGCGACATCGCCAAAGCGCGCTCGGCACTCCTCTCCGCCGGGACACCGCAACAGAAGATCGCCGCAAATGGCCAACTGGACGGGGCTTTAGGTCGGCTTCTACTTGTAGTGGAAAACTATCCGCAATTGAAATCGAATGAGAACTTTATGCGTCTACAGGACGAATTAGCCGGCACTGAGAACCGGATTGCGGTCGAGCGGAAGCGCTACAACGACACCCTGCAGGACTACAACACTTACGTCCAGCAGTTTCCGAACAGCCTGTTCGCTGGCTGGGCTGGATTCAAAGCGAACGACGCCTATTTCCAGGCTTCAGAAGGATCGCGTGTGGCTCCAAAGGTGAACTTCTCGGCGCCAAGCACACCAGAAGCAAGTCCGCAGGCTGCGCCTACGCGCTAGATCGGTGCAAAGACACAAAGGGGTGGCTCGAATCAGGCCGCCTTTGCTTTCTGACCTTCGGACCTTGAGCGGTGTCGGGCGCGGTACCATATGAAGTAAAGTAACGCCATCAGCGCTCCCAGAATGGCGAGCGCGACGAGTATGTAAAGAAGAGGCTTGTAGTAACGGCCGAGCCAGTCGACGATGGCTGTTCCGTAGAGCATGGACAGTAGCGCGATGACGAGAAACCGCGCCGCCCGTCCCAGAGCAAGTGCGGCCAGAAACCTCTGGCGCGAGTACTGCATGATGCCGGCAGCCATCAGCGCCGGAACCATCGGGAAGGGCGGTGGAAGAATCGACCCGACAAAGACGGTCGAAAAGCCTCCTTTTTCAAATTTCTTGTAAACCTTGCCGGCCCGTTTCGTTCCGATCTTCCTTTCGAGACTTTGCTTTCCTCCCTTTTGCGCGAGTCGATAGGTCAGATAGCCACCGACCACAGCGCCGATGGTCGCCATGGCCGCATAGTAGGGCCACCACGTGGGATGGTGTGCGATCAACAGGACGACGGCAACGTCCATGCCGCCAGGAATTGGGATGACGGAATTGTCAATAAGGCCGATCGCGATCAGCCCGGGGCCACCGAAACGCAATAACCATTTCCACGCCGGGCTTACCGCTAGAATTGTCCCGAGCCCGCGCCACCCCACGATTTCCATCCCTGCTTAGTAGCAAGAAATCGTAATCGCGATGCTGACGAAAATGCGGGGAGGCGCGGTATGGTGTCATGCCGGCTCATCAGGTGCGTCCGCCATGTCGATCTGAATCTCCTGGGTGCCGAGGGACGGATGAATTGCCTTCAGGATCGCCTTACCTGATTGCTCTTGAGTGCGAATCCAGATGGCTCCAGTGCCCCCCACCAATGAGAACGGATTGTCGCCGATGAGTTGGGCTGGACCTTGAAGTTCGAATTTGATGGAGTCATTCGCAAAAGGACGAACGCAGCCGAATTCGTCGGTCACGCGCAGAACAACCCGGGTTGAGTCGGCGCCGTCGGCAAGCAATCGCGTGTCATCCGGCGCAAGCACGAATTTTGTGTCGACGCCACTGCCCGACATCAGTTTCGTGATGACCAGTTTCCCCTGGATGTAGCCCTCGATCTTCATGTCTCCCCACTTGTGGAATAACTCTCCTAACTCGACCACAAATGGGGCGTAGCGCAGGTGCGCGAATTGTTTGCGGTCAGGGTCGACGTCGGCGACGAGCTTGTTATCGATGTAGAACTTCAAGTGATCGCAATTGGAGCACACCATCGCCTTCGAGAATCCGACGGAGGCATCGCCGCGCGCCCAGTGGAAGGCCGGCTCGAGCACGATTTCTTCGGAAGGCTCGCATTGTGATTTGTAGAATCCGGCTGCGGGCTTCGGCTCGCGGAAGATGTCGGTTACCCCGTGATAGCAGATGCGATCACCGGAACCGAAATTCCCATGGGTGTTGTAATCGAAGGCGCACCAGCCGATTCCGCCCGCATATTGCGGGTTCGAGGCGAGTTGGTCGTGGACGCGGGCGTGGCGAATGGTGTGCTCGATGAGACGTTCAACCTGGTCAATGGTTTTTGTGGGATAGGTGTGACCGCAGAATTCGGTGTTCAGATAACAGGGATGATTCGGGGGCTTCAGGGGAAAACCGAAGTCGTTCATGGTGAAGACGTCTTCAAGAAATTCCGATTCCTGGAAGTAGCGGATGCCGCCCGTCTGCCGCGTGGCGTCGAGTTGATGCGCCAGCGCATTCGTGCGTGTGTAGAAGTCGTGATTGTCGCGCGACTCGTTGATGCGCACTCCCCAGAGAATGATCGAGGGATGATTCCAGTCCCGGCGAATCATGCGGCTGACGTTGTCGACAGAAATATCTTGCCAGGGCTTGTCTCCAATGTGCTGCCAGCCGGGGATTTCTTCGAGAACCAGCAGGCCGATCTCGTCACATGCGTCGAGGAAGTGGCGCGACTGAGGATAATGCGAGGTGCGTACGATGTTGCATTTGAGCTTGTTGCGAAGGATATCGGCATCCCGGCGCTGAGCGCGGCCGGACATGGCCTGCCCGACCCACGGAAAAGTCTGATGGCGATCGAGACCGCGCAGCTTAATGACTTTGCCGTTCAGCTCGAATCCATGGTCGGTAAACTGGGCTTCGCGGAAGCCGAAACGGCGAGAGTCTTCATCAAGGACCTGGTTATTTCTTAGTAGTCGAACGTGGGCGGTGTAGAGATTCCCTTGCTCCAGGCTCCAGAGCTTGACATCGCCCAGTTTCTCCATGTGGATCGTTTGTTTTACAGGTTCGGGCCCTGCGCCGCTAACCGAAAGGGGTTGCCTGTTTTTGGCGAGCACTCGATCGCCGTCGCTGAGTTCGACCTCTACCTGCAAAGACTCCCTAGTGGAGTCGGTTCGTTGAATGAAGCAATCGACATCGACCGTTGGCGCCTGCGTAAGCACGTCTTTCGGGCGAACGAAAATGTTCTCGATGAAGGTTGAAGGAACCACTCGCAAGGATACTTCGCGATAAATCCCGCCGAAGGTCAGATAGTCGATTTCGTATCCGAAGGGGGGGATGTCAGGGCGCTCGGTGGAGTCGACATCGACGGCGAGGACGTTCTCTCCGTCGAAGTCGATGTGCGGGGTCAGGTCGAATGAAAATGGAGTATATCCGCCTTTGTATTCGCCGAGACGTGTGCCGTTGATCCACACCGTCGACGCCGTCATCACTCCCTCGAAATCGACGAAGACGCGTTTGCCCTTGGCCGCAGGAGGAAGTTTGAACCGTCGGCGATACAGGGAAACAAATTCGTAAGTCTTCTCGTCAAAACCATGCCAGGGGAGCGGAACGTTGGTATGTGGGACTACGACTTGATCGAACTTCGAGTCGTCAAAGTTCTTGTCGTGGCCTCCTTCAACTACGGTGCGACTGTAGCGCCACTTTCGATTGATAGGCAGAATAAGGCGTCCGGCGGTGCCGGTCTCAGGCGCCGGGTTGGCAGAAAGAGCGTAGGGTGTAAGGGCGGCGCCGGCGATCAGCGTGCCGCTTTGTTGCAGGAACGTGCGTCGATCCATGGATATTCATGCCCCCAATTCGGATACAAAGAATGACTGTGAACAACTCTTTAAATTCACAAAGTCCAGGCAAGTACCTGGTGCAAGTCGGCGACTGACGCGGACTCCGTGCCACGTGGCGTAGACGGACCAATGACCAGCGCCTGATTGTGCCCCTCAAACCAAACTAGAAAGGACGATTTCTCCGCCCCCGGCAGGCGCTGCTGATTGAGCCAGTTGTAATATGCGGCGAAGTCGCCATCAATGAGTGATCCGATGAAATCCAGTTCCGGTGCGACCGTGGCACCTGCAGAAAGCATCTCGTTCATGGGCCGCTGCCGCTGGCGTGGAGCAAACCGCACAAGCAGCGTGAGGGGCTGAGCGCGGCGCAGAGCTTCCCGTGCTGCCCACTGCGCAAACACCGTGCTGAAGATTTGAGTACCCGATCCCTCGGTCAGAACGCTGACCTCAAATCGCTCAAGAACTTCATCGTGCGTGCCACTCCCGTCCATCCCGAGATCCGACGGCCGCAACTGTGCCATGGTCGTTCGCAAGGCCTCCGGACCCATGCCGGGGCGGTCGATCTCTTCCTGCATCTTGCGCAGAAGAGCGTTACGGGTGGGTCCAACGGCCTTATAGGAAACACAGGTGAGGGCAGAATCAGACCGGGCGGATTCACCGCCATCGATATACCAGTGAGCATACGGCAAGGGGTGGTCCTTGGCCCTGGCCGTCACGGCATCGAGCAAATATTGAAGGCCGTTCTCCGGATTAATGTGCGCGTAGTACGCGCCGTGGGACCGTAATTTTCGAAACAGAGGATCGCTGTAAGAAGAGACGCCTTGACCGATGACGCTGATGCCGAGTCGAGGAATCGGAGGAGGTTCGGGCGGTGCTGCTGCGCGCAAATGATCGGCATAGTCGCCAGAGACTTTGCGGAACGCATCCAGTTGATGCGTGCTCCACAAGTGAGCGGACAAGCGCTCAACGAACTGAGCAGGCGACCTTACCCAGTCGAAGTCTTCGAGTTGCTTGGAGAGGCGGATTTCAGCGAATCCCTGAAAACAGTCCTTGAGCTGACCTGCCGACAATGAGGTGAGATATTCAAGTTCCCTCTCGCGGGCCTGGCGCTCGGCAGGAAACTTGAAATCATAGTTGACGAGTTCACGAAGCAGGCCAGGCACAAAGCTCAGCGGCAATTGACGAAGCGTCGCCAGATAACGAACGACAAACTTGCGAGCTTCCGGCGGGTAGCTATCGAACTTTTCGGGTTTGAGATCGCTCGGCCGCATTGGTTACAAGACTTCGTGCACCGGTTTTCCCTGCGACAGGGAGGCACTGAAGCCCAGCACTGCCCCTAGCGTAGGGACTAAGTCCGTGGAGTCGACGGCACGGTCAAAGACCACGCCCGGACGAACTCCAGGTCCGGCAACCAGCATCCACGTGGTGCGAGACAACGTGTCACCGGTGCGGTGATGCTGAAATCCGTTTCCACCCGCGTCTTCATCGGAGTCGCGCCCGAAGTCGGGCAGTATGAATAACGTTGTGTTGCCGGCGTATTCGGGCTCGGTCTGGATGGCCTTCCAAAGCTCGGAGCAAAGGCGATCGGTGCGACGGATGCCCTCGATGTAGAGGGAGTAGGCGCCCGCGTGGGCCACGTCGATATCGTGCAGTGTGATCCAGAGCAGGCTGGGAGCGACCTGCCGCATCAACTCGCGAGCAATGTAGACGGAGAGTTCGTCGGGACTCGAGAGCGTCTGGGCATGAGTCTTGAAGTCATCGACCGAGACCTTCAGGATCATCTCGAGCTGCTGGAGTTCGAACTCGTTGCCCACGAGTTCGGGCGTGTAATAAGGAGTTTCATAGTTGTCGCGCAACAGATGCTGATAGTCGTGGCTGCTGCCGGAGGTTGCGGCTGACAGAAGACGTTTGGGCAGAATTACGCGCGCCCCGAAGCCCGGACCGTAGGAGCGATGGCTGCTCTCTCCAATGCGGTTGAAACCGTTGCTGGGCGCGACAACCCAGGCATCGGAAGAGGGACGCTTCAGATCTTTGCGGAAGTACTCAAACACTGTCGGAGATTCCGGCGATACCGCAGCAAAGTTATTGAAGGTTTCATACACGCCGGTGGCGAGGCTGGCGGTCGCGACGTAATGCCCGAGGATCCCGTGATTCACGACCTGCGTGAAGAAGCTGCACTGCGGGATCAGTTCGCTCATCAGGTTTGGGACGTTCTCCTGTCCCTCGACCATAAAAGTCTCTTGATCGCGAGCTCCGCCGCCAAAGGTGATAACGACAACCTTTCGTTTCGACGACGAGGACAAGGCCCGGGACCAGGCTGGACGAAAGACCGTGCTCCCCAGAGCAAGACCCGCGGCATCACGCAGGAAATCTCTTCGGCTGCGTGCGATGCACTGGCTGAGTTCCCGGGGATTGGTGTGATTCTGCATTTCTGTTCGATGTGGACGGCTCACTGCCGCCCTCAGGGCTAAAGCCCGTTTGCATCTGACGTTGGTTGGCAAGGCTTGAGCCGTGCCCTTCCCAAAAACGCGCTGCCGTTTATGCAAGACGCTGTCATTCTTGTTTGGTATGGGTTGACGTCCCGATTTCCTCCGAGTAAACAAATTGGCGGATGTCTGCCTTCTGCTTGTCAAGGTCTGCCAGATGTTGCGCGCGTTGCTGCTGGTATACCGCGAGCTGGGCCTGTGCCTTTTCTTTTTGTCCGGTCCGCATGTAGGCCTGGCCCAGGCGATAGTGCGCGTCGGGAATCTCAGAGTTGCTGTCCAAAGCCGCCAGATACTCCGGAATAGCTTCGCCGTAGTGGGACTGATCGGACAACAGATTTCCCAACTGGAAATGCGCTTCGGAGAGCTTGGGATCGAGCGCTATCGCTTTTCTCAGCAGTGCATCGACCTGTGCGAAATCGATGGCAGGATCCTGTGCGCGCTTCCCTTTCCAGAGGCTGATCGCGTAGTAGTACTGGGCTCGGGCGTCGTTGGGCTGCAACTCAGAGAAACGCCGGAAGTGTTCAATTACCTCGTCGGCCTGACTGGGCGAACTATCGTAGGCCTTCGACAGGAACAGGTAGCAACGGGAGTCGGAGGGGCTCAGATCGGCACCGCGCAGCAGGGACTTGACGGCTTCATCATAAATGCCGCGCGAGTAGTAGGCGATGCCCAATCCAATCGCGAGACGGGCAGATGTCGGGTAACGCTCGGCGGCATTGCGGAAGACTTCGATGGCAGGTTCCAGCGTACGGTGCAGAAGCAGTTCGCTGGCCCAGTCGAAGAGGTTGGATTCGCTGGGATCCTTGTGGGCGGCGGCTTCAAACTCGTTGGCCGCAACCACGAAGTTACCTTCCTTCTCCTCCACGTGGCCAAGAAGATTGTGTAACTCCGCGGTGTCCTGATGCTTCAAAAGGTCATGAATGATCTGGCGCGCGGGAGCAGCATTGTTCGTGAGAAGGTACGACAATGCCAGGTCGTAACCATTGTCGTAGGTCGAGGGATGGATTTGTTGAGCCTGCTTGAGGAACGGGATCGCTTCGGAGAGCTTGCCCTCTTTAATGTAAATCTCGCCCAGGTTGTGGTTTGCGTCGTAGTTGCGCGGCTCGAGGGCGACTGCTTTCTTGAGTTGCTGCCGGGCGCCTTCGATGTCCCCAACCCGGATCAGACTCGCGGCGAGGTTCGTACGGGCCGCTGCGGACGTGGGCTTGAGGCGGACAGCGGCCTGCAGGTGTTGGCTCGCCAGTTGATCTTGCGATTGTTCCGCATAGACCATGCCAAGCAGTTCGTGAGCCTCGAAGCTTTGCGGGACCTGTTGCAGGAGCTTCTCCAGTTGGGCCGCGGCTTCGGGAAAATGTCCCGCATCGTACTGCGCAACCGCCGCCAGGAACTGGCGGTTGAGTTCCTCATCGTGATTCGAAGTACCGGAGCGACTTTGAGCGAATGAGTAAGTTCCGATCAAGGCATGCCCAAGCAGAATGGTTAATCCTGTGCACCAGAGCAGACGGAAGGTCACGGCGTCCTTAATGGTAGCACTACGCGTAAAACCTACGGCAATCAAAGCCCACAAGCAAGTCGAAGGCGCTCCAGCGGAGCGCCTTCGGCGTCTGAGGAAAGCTAACCTTAGAAATAAAGTTTCAGGGCGAACTGAATTTCTCGCGAGCCGTATGGAGCGTCGCGAGTGGATCCGATTTCGCCGAATGTGGAATTGTTGAAATTGGTCGACCCCGAGACCGCCACCACACCGTTGCCACCGAAGCCCGGATAGTTGAAGTTCGGGTGGTTCACGAGATTGAAGAACTCCGTACGGAATTGCATCCGCATGCGCTCCGTCACCTGGAAGTCCTTGAAGATCGAGAAGTCCAGCCGGTGATAGCCCGGCCCCTCGATTTGCGTCGGAGTTGAACCTCCCAGCGCAAGCACCCCTGGCATCGGAATGCAGTTCGTGGGAGTGTCTGTCGATCCGACTTCGCACGGCTGGGCGAATGCCGCGGCATTCAACATCTTCACATTGCCGTCGGGTGTTTTCTGTAGCGAGGTGCGAGGACTGGCTCCGTTCAGAACGAACGAAAGGCACTGGGTACCAGCAGCTGTTGTTGACGGACAGGCTAGCTGAAAAGGCTGCCCCCCTTGGAAGGTGCTTGCCCATACCACAGACCAGCCGCCAACAAGGGCGTTTGTGACTCCGTGGGCGTCGCCCATAAATTTCTGCCCCTTGCCAAAGGGTAACTGGTAAGTGCCGCTGAAATGCACGACGTTACGGATATCGAAGTTCGCCAAGCCATAGTCACCGTGGATGCCCATCCCCGGAATGTACGGAGCGCGGTACCCGCCGGCACTGGCGAAGCCATTTAGCAAGTCGCTGGCGTCTGAACGCACCTTCGACCATGTGTAGGCAAACAGGAAGTCCAGACCCTTGGAGAACTTCTTGTTCAGACTGGTCTGCAGGCCATGGTAATAACTGCTGCCCGCGGTCATTGCGTAGCTTGCGCCTTGAGCAAAATCTGGGAACTGAAGACCTCCCAAGTTCGAGGCAATCCCTCCCGGGTTGGTGAGGGTGGTATTCGGTGGCAAGAGTTGCGTCGGCAGATTCGAATTTGGGAACACCTCAAGGTGGCGTCCGTAGGTTCCCACGTAACCGGCTTGCACCGACAGTGAGGGAGTCACCTCATACTGCAGGGTGAGGTTTGAGCCAATCGAGTATGGAGTTTTGTAGTCGAACTGGATTCCTCTCAGTTGCAACCCCTGTGCATTCACCGCAAGAGGATCCAAGGGGATACAGGCGAACCCCGTTTCCAAATACATGCCACCGGTTGGAGTTGCATCGGCGCAACCCTGGAATTGATTGATCGGGGTAGCGTCATTCTTTTGCTGGAACTGGAACGAGAATTGGAAGGGGTAGTTCTCGCCCAGATTCGGTGAATAGCCTCGGTTCTCAAATCCGTTGTAGAACATGCCGACACCGCCGCGTACAACAAACTTCGGTGTGGCCTGATAGGCGAAACCAAACCTCGGCGCCCAGTTGCTGGTTTGCGACTTGCCCAAACCTTTCCCGTATTGCTTGGTAATTGCTAAGCCGATGCCGTCCTGCGACAGCAAAGTCTGAAAACTGCTCGAGAGCTGCGTGGCCAACGGCCCCGGGGGAATGATGTAGAGTGGGCCACCACTCGGCGGACCGCCTGGGACGAAGTTCGCCTGTTTGGCGTAATGGTCGTAAACCAGACCGAAGTAATCCCACCGGATTCCCAAATTGAGCGTTAACTTCGGCGACATCTTCCAATCATCCTGCACGTACGTTCCGTAATAGTTTTTGCCGTTGTCGCTGAGAGAAATGTTGGAGGCGAATACGTTGTTCGGACCTCCTACGTAATCTGTACCGCCCGGAACAGTAGTGGCTTGGGGGGTTAAGAGGAACTGAGCGCGACCTGTGTTACCTCCACCCACGTTCGGGATGTCGGTGTAGGTGCCATCAAAGTTGAATTGACCGCGGGACCACGGTGGCTGCAAGGTCGAGAACTTCACATGCTGCCACTCGATGCCCATTTTGAACGTGTGCTTGCCGTAGATCTTGGTAAAGTCGTCGTTGAGTTGGATGGTGGAACTGACTTCGTCCGATGGCAGGAAGGCGTTGCCGCCAAGAGTCTGCAGGCCGTTGATCCCGAAGGCGGGAAGACCGCCATTCTCATGTTCCTGCGGGATACCTTTAATTCCATAGGTCCCCGGGAGATCGCTGAGGTTGTTCGCCTCGGGGATATTGCGCGTCGTATGCAGATAGTTCAAACCTGCACGAGCGTTATTGACGGTTGTCGGTGAGATTACGTGATTCCAAACCAATGCGCTCTGCTGCGCCAACGCTGTCTGATTGCCTTGGAAGAATCCGCCACCATCGGCTACGCCTCCGAAGATGCTGGGGATGAACTGCGGATCGTCGACGAAGCTGAAGCGGTAGAACAGTTGATCCTTTTGAGTGAAGTTGATATCGAGGCGGGCATCGAAAGCCTTGCGGTTCTCGCGAAGAACCGGAGAATTGGTGTAATTCGACGTGAGACCGCCGCTCGTTGGGCTTGGGAACAGATTCAAGAGCTGAATCGCGTTCGTGTCCAGTCGTCCTACAGGCAACATATTCAAGCCGCAACCGGTTAATGTGAAGGCGAGCGTGCCGGGGGGGCATGTGCCGAAGGGATCGCGCGCAAAGCCGACCGCCGTGCCCGCTGTAACTCCCGTTCCGCAGGTCGGCCCAGCCAATCCACTCACCGGATCAACGACTCCACAGCCGATGCTGCGCGTGGTTGCCGGATCAAGCACAGTTCCCAAAGGCATTGTTCGGCCCAGAATGTCATTGTGGGTGCCCGATTGGCCGGTGATCATATCCTGCAGATTTGTGTAACCACTAGTCCGCTCCGCGGTGGTTGGCACTGACCCGGTCTGCACCGTCCCCTGGCGTCGGCTCAAGGCTTCAAAGTCACCGAAGAAAAACAACTTATTGCGACCATCGATGACGTGCGGAATCACGACCGGACCGCCGGCCGTGAACCCATACTGGTTCTGGCGTAACTCGCCCTTCTGCGTCACCCAGTTTCCGTTCGCATCCTGAACCCGCTCGAAGTAATCCGCGGCGTCGAGTTTGTCATTTCGGAAAAACTCCCAGGCGGATCCGTGGAATTGATTCGTGCCCGATTTGATGGTCGCATTCAGCACGGCGGCGCCGGAGCGGCCGAACTCGGCGCTGAAATTTGTTGTCTGGACTTTGAATTCCTGAATCGCATCGACGGGAGGCAGCACCACGAAGTTTGTGCCGTTTAGGAAGTCCACGGTGTCGGAGTTATTGTCGATGCCATCCAGCATGTAGTTGTTTTGCGCCGGACGGAAGCCATTGGCTGAAAAGGCCCCGGTGGCAGCATTACCGCGCGTGTCCGCCTGCGGAGAGTTCACACCGGCAGAAAGCTGCGCCAGGAAGGTGAAATTTCTTCCATTGAGCGGCAGGTTGTTGACGTTGCGGCTATCCATGACTTGGCCGACCGAGGCATCCTGCGTTTGCAGAACTGGAACTGATGTAGTGACTTCTACGGTCTCACTCACACTTCCGGGGGGCAGTTTGAGGTTTACGAGAACATTTGCGTTGACGTTGACCACAACGTTCGACTGAGTCACCGTCTTGAAACCTTGCGCGGAGGCATCGATTTTGTAACTGCCAATCCTGACTGGACTAAACGTGTAGGTCCCATCACCGGTCGTGTTGACCGTCAAGCTGGCACCCGTGCCCTGATTAGTGAGGGTGACCTTTGCCCCGTTGACGACAGCCCCTGAGGCATCCGTCACCGTTCCCGTAATCGACCCTGTGTCTACTTGAGCATGAAGTGGGAGAACGCTAAGAAGGACGCCAAACGTGAAAACAAGGAAACTGCGCAGAGTCCAGGAGCATGCCGATCGATTCATGAGCTCTCCTTTGAGCTTATCCGACCCGGCAACGAAGCGAGTCGGTCAAACACAGAACACGCCCAGCCAAACCAACAAAGCTGGTAAAAACATCGTAATGGGACCCAGTTTTCCGGCGGGTTAAATCCGAAACTGTTTTTAGTCTGGATTAACCGCTTAACCCACATTTACACTAATACAAACGCACTACGAACCATGTGTGCCGGGAATATCATGGGATAAGATTCGTTGTCAAGAATTTTCTTGTCGTCTATACTCCGCGCAGTCTACACCGGTCTGCGAGATCGCTCTCGGGGGATGGAAATTGAGCACGAGTGTAACCATTCGCGACGTTGCGAAGGCCGCGGGAGTGTCGACCGCAACGGTCTCGAACGTTTTAAATAATACCGGCAAAGTGGGTACTGAGACGCGCCGGCTCGTGATCTCCACGGTGCGAAAGCTCGGATACATCCGCGACGTGCACGCGCGTCATCTGGCTTCGCGCGACCGGCGCACTCTGGGCATCATCGTGTCCGACATTGAAAATCCATTTTTCCCGGAGGTGATCAAAAGCTTCGAAATCCGCGCACGGCAATTGGGTTACGACGCGATTCTCAGCGATACGAATTACGATCCCAGGCGCACGCGCGAAGCCGCGGAACGCATGATGGAGCATAAGGTCCGGGGCGTAGCGATCATGACATCGGAGATCAGCCTTCGTCTGGTACACGAACTGGCGCGCAGAAAGATCGCTGTGACTTTTCTCGATCTCGCACCCGTACAGGGTTACATGAGCAATTTGCGGATCGACTACTTGTCGGGAGTCGAGCAGATTGTGAATTACCTATACGAGAACGGGCATCGGCATATTGCTTTCGTTGCGGGGCGACCGGGCCTTAAATCCAACATGGAGCGCTTGGAGGCTTACGAAACGTCGATGCGGCGGTTAGGCCTCGAACCCGGGCCGGTGCTGCGAGGCGACCTGCGCTTCGAAGGCGGATTTGCGGCCGGAGCCGCGATTGCCAAACTGTCGCCACGCCCGACTGCTGTGATGGCAGTGAATGACTTAACCGCAGTAGGCGTGATCAAGGGCCTGCTAAATTTCGGGTGCCGCGTGCCAGAGGACATTTCGGTGACAGGGTTCGACAAAACTCGTCTGGCTGAGTATTGCAATCCATCGATCACCACGGTCGACATTCACCGCGAAACCCTCGGGCAACTCGCCGCCGACGCTCTCCACGAACTATCGAGTACGCCCAGTCCACAGGGGAAAGAATATCGAATATCATCCGAACTGATTGTCGGGAAGTCCTCTGGGCCCTCGCCGCAGGAATCGAGCCCACTTGAAAATGCTAGCATGCGAAGCTGAGTTCTGATTCCCGGGGATGAGACGAAACCGCGAAGAGCCGAGTTGGTCGCGAAGAACGTTTCTGAAGCAAATGGCGTGGGCACCAGTGCTGTTTATTCCTGCGCCATTGCAAAGGACCCTGGCCGCGTCGGGACTGACTGGATTCTCGGAAAGCCGGGTTCCGCACTTTCCTTTCGCTGACCTTCGTTTGGTCCCTCATTATCGGGAGCAATCCCCCCTGGATGCTGTTCTTCGCTTTGCTGATCCGGGTTCCGACGAGTACACCGCAGAGGGACATGCGGCGGAAATCCAGAGTCTGCTTGCCTCCTGGAGTGCCGAATTAAGAGGCGCCCCGCATGGACTATCTGTGCTGCGGCAATGTGTGTACCCGTTCATCGAGTTCACTCCCCTGGCCGCTCAGCAGGAAACGCGCATCCGCGCCGATCGCGGAATCGAAGTGTCGAGAAGAGAATATGCCTCGAGCTTGGCGAGCGGTCGTGATCGATTTCTCGATGAGATCTCGAACTATTTGGCAGGGCTCAGCTCCATAGAGACAGCGGATTTCGAAATTTATTCGTGCAAAGAAACTGATGCCTCACCGGTTGTTGTAAGTGCAGAGTTTCGTTACGAGATCGCGGGAACTAGAAGCGACGATTCTCGAGAAGGACGCATCGGGAACTGGAGCACTCGTTGGGTTCGCGATAAGTCGGGGACATGGCAACTTTCGCAATGGAAGGCGACCGATGAAACGGTCTGCCGTTCGCCGGGGCCGCTGTTCGTGGACATTACGGCGCGCGCTCTCGGCGGAAATGAATCCTACACAGAGCAACTTCTGCACGGAGCGGATTATTGGCGTGCGGTCCTCGATGGAGCCATCGGAGTTGACGTCTATGGGAATAACGGCGTGGCAGTCGGCGATTTCGATAACGATGGCTTCGACGATCTATACGTCTGCCAAGGGGCGGGCCTTCCCAACCGACTGTTTCGGAATCGGGGAGACGGAACGTTTGAGGATGTCACCGAGAGGTCGGGCGTCGGCGTACTCGATTTCACATCTTGTGCTCTGTTCGCAGATTTCGAGAACCGCGGGCTGCAAGACTTGCTTCTGGTCGGCGCCACTGGCCCCCTGCTGTTCGTGAATAACGGCGACGGCAAGTTTTCGCCTCAGAAGGATGCGTTCCACTTTTCGCGGCCTCCCCAAGGCACCTTCACGCATGCGGCGATCTCCGATTACAACCGTGATGGCCGGTTGGATGTCTATTTCTGCCTCTACAACTACTATCAAGGGCTCGATCAGTACCGGTATCCGGTCCCGTATTTTGATGCGCGCAACGGGCCCCCGAATTATCTATTTCGGAATTCCGGCAAATGGCAATTCGAGGATGTAACGGATGCGGCAGGCCTCACCGTCGACAATGATCGATATACCTTCGCTTGTTCGTGGGGAGATATCAGCGGCGATAGATACCCGGATTTGTACGTGGTAAACGATTTCGGAAGAAATGTACTTTACCGCAACAAAGGCAACGGAACCTTCGATGCAATTTCCGCTCAGGCTCATGTCGATGAGGTTGGGGCGGGAATGAGTTCTTGTTGGCTCGATTTTGACAACGATGGAAGGCAGGACATCTACGCAGCAGGCATGTGGGTCGCAGCAGGCATGCGCGTCTTCGACGATCCACATTTTCATCCCGACGATCCGGCAAGGATCCGCGGACTGTACCGTCGACATATGACCGGGAATTCCCTGTACCGGAATCTCAAGGACGGCACCTTTGAGAATGTCGCCATGAAGTCTGGCGCCGAGAAGGGCCGCTGGTCTTGGTCCACGGATGGATGGGACTTCGACAACGACGGCTTTCCTGATCTGTATGTTGCAAACGGATATCTCTCTGGCCTGGAAAAACGGGACGTCTCAAGTTTCTTCTGGCGGCAGGTGGTGGCGAAGTCGCCGCAAAATTCCAACGCCTCTCCAGATTACGAACGAGGATGGGGCGCGATGAACGAACTGATTCGCTCCGACTCTACATGGAATGGTCATGAACGAAATGTGTTTCTAGCCAACAATCGCGATGGGACCTTCTCTGACATCTCCGGCATCGCCGGACTCGACTTTCGTGATGACAGCCGATCATTCACGTTGGCGGATCTCGACGGCGATGGCCGGCTCGAGATCGTACTTAAGAACCGTAACGCTCCGCAGGTTCGAGTCTTGCGGAATGCGATGAATAGTCTGGGGAACTCGATTGTTTTGCGGTTGCGTGGAGATAAGAGTAATCGTGATGCGATCGGTGCGGCAGTGACCGTCTCGAGCGGATTGCTAAGCCAGACGAAGTATGTTCAAGCGGGCTCCGGTTTTTTGTCTCAACACACGAAGGAGCTCTTCTTCGGACTTGGAGAATCGTCCGTCGGAGTGCACGCAACGATTCATTGGCCGAGCGGACTGAAGCAAGAGATGGAGAATCTGCCCGTGAATCAGCGGATCGAAATCCACGAAGGCAGTGCGACTTTCAAGGCCAAGCCATTCGCGGCTTCGCCACAGTCGTGGGCAACGCGATCGGAGTCGTTCCCTACCGGCGAAGTTTTGCCCTCGGCCTGGGGGACATGGCTAATCGAACCCGTTGCAGCACCTGCGTTCTCGTTGCCTGATTTGAGCGGTAACCTGCGCGAACTCGCCGCATTCCGTGGCAAGTTTGTCCTGCTCTTTCTTTGGTCGTCCACCTCGTGTGAGTGCCGGAAATCGATAGATATTTTGCGCAAGTCACAGGCCGCATTCGATGCGCGGAGGCTTCAGATCGTCGGCCTCAACTTGGACGACTCTCAGGATTCTCGTGCCATTCAGTCGTTTGTTGGAAGTGACCTACTACCCTTCCCTGTCCTGCTTGGCGATGCAGAGACGGCGGGCGTCTACAACATCGTCTACCGCTACCTGTTCGATCGACATCGTGATCTTTCGTTTCCGATGCAATGGTTGATCGATCCTTCCGGCGAAATCATCAAGGTCTACCATGGCGCTCCCGACACGGATCAGATTCTGCGGGACATGGCATCCGTACCTCACGATGGAACAGAGCGGCTGGCTAAAGCAGTTCCATTTCAAGGCACTCTCTATCAGGACGAATTTCGAAGAAGCTCCCATACGTATGGGGTTGCATTCTTCCAACATGGTTTTCTGAAAGAAGCGGAGCAGGCGTTTCAGCAGGCCGTTGCCGCGAATCCGGACGACGCGGACGCTTTTTACAACCTGGGAACGCTTTATCTAAGGCGTGATTCTCCGCAGGAGGCCAGGCGCAATCTCGAGCAGGCAGTAAAGCTTCGCCCGACATATGCGGAAGCGTGGAATAACCTTGGAATGTTGGCCGCGCAGCAGGGCGACAACGAAGAAGCTATCGCCAACTTTCAGCGGTCCCTCGAACTCCGCCCTACCTATGCCACCGCCCTGCTCAATCTCGGCAACGTGTACCGGAGGCAAGGAGACTTCGAGCAAGCAGAAAGATCTCTGAAGCGGGCGGGCGAGATTGAACCCAACAACGCTGAGATCAATTACAACCTGGGCATGTTGTATGCGCGAAAGAATGACATGGTTTTGGCGGAACAATATCTGAGAAACGCAGTGAAATTGCGGCCCGACTATTCCGATGCGCTGAACAATCTTGGCGTGCTTATGATTCAGCAGCAGCGCTACGCAGAAGCCGAGGCGAACTTGAATGCCTGCATAAGGGCCACGCCAGACTTCGATCAGGCCTATCTCAACCTCGCGCGCATGTACGTCGTTCTCAACGAAAAGGCAAAAGCTCGAACGACATTAGAGACTTTGCTGCAAAAACAGCCTCAGCACAGGATGGCTCAGCAGATGCTGCAACTGCTATATTGAAGGCTTCATGGCGAGGTATTTTGGGAATTTTGGGGACGGGTTCGATGCGACCATCAGGCCCATGTAGAGCACGGTGGCTTGTCTTTCTCCTCCTGTGGTTAACGATCTGCAGTTCTGGTCAGACCTCAAAAAGTGCGACGCAACGAAAAAGTTCAACTCCACCCGTTACCGCGACAAACCTGATTCAGGCTCAGGAACTTATCCAGCAAGGACAATATGCACTGGCAAAAAGCCTGATTGAGGACCAACTCAGGCTCAATGCTTCGAACGTCGAAGCTTATAACCTTTTGGGCATCGTCGCTACGAACGAGAAAAACTACAGCCAGGCCGAAGGGGCGTTCCAGCAGGCCTTGCTCCTCGTCCCGGAATCAAGTACGACGCACAACAATCTCGGCAACTTATATGTGGCCGAGCAAAAGCTTGATCTGGCCGAAAAAGAGTTCAACCTCGTCCTTAAAACTGCGCCCGCGAATCGGGATGCCAATTACAATCTCGGTCTCCTGTTGATGGCGAAAGGCTCTCCGCTTGCCGCTATCACTCATTTCCAGCGAGTGCATCCGCAAACGGTGGAGACACGCTTCAATCTCATCCGCGCATATTTTGCGGCCGGGAAGAATGCGGAAGCTCTGTCTCAGGCACGCGAACTCTCTGCTGCGTACAAGCGAGACGTGCAACTCCACTTCACGCTGGGATTGGTCCTAGCCTCAGCAAAGCAATATAAGGCGGCGCAACTTGAGTTAGAGCAGGCCAACGCCCTGACGCCTGAGACGTTCGAGATTTTGCACAATCTAGGCCAGGCATATTTACGCGGGCAGGAGTATGCCAAGGCGGACCTTGCGCTAAATCGCGCTCTTAAGCTCAAGCCAGACTCGGTCGAGACTCTGTATCTGCTGGCGCAGGTGTATTCGGAGCAGAGCCGACCCGTCGATGCTCTGGAATTGCTGGTTCGTGCCCACAAAGCGGCTCCGGAAAACGCCGACGTGATTTTCCTATTGGCTCGCATCAGCATGATGCAGAACTATTTCGAGGATGCGATCCCGCTGCTTGAATCGGGTGTGAAGCTGGCGCCCCAACGCGCAGACCTTCACGCCGCCCTCGGCGAAAGCTACTTCATGTCGGGCAAAACTGAGAAGGCCATTGAAGAGTTTAAGAACCTGATAGCGCTGGATCCTTCAGCCCGCTCGTACGCATTTATGGGGCTCTCATACCGTCACCTGGGACGTTTCGAGGAAGCCACGAAGTACTTTAACGCTGGACTAAAGCTGGACCCGCACAATGCGACGTGCCTTTACAATCTCGGGTTCATCGAAGAACGCCAGGGGAACACGGCGCGAGCCGACGAACTGTTTCAACAGGCGCTTCGCTATAACCCGGACTATTCCGATGCCCTGCTGGAACTGGCTAACCTGCGCGTGAAAGACAAGAAATATGCCGAGGCTGCGGAACTTCTTCGCCACTATGTGAAAGTCGGCCACGATGTCGCAACCGGATACTACAAGCTGGCGATGGTCGAGAGGAGTCTTCATCAAACCGCAGCCGCGCAGCGGGATCTCAATGTTTTTCAGACACTGTCGAAGAACTCATCGACCGGACCGATGCCGTATCAGCATCTGTTCGACTACCTGAACAATCGGTCGCAACTTTCAGCGCAGGCCCGCACCGAACTCGATGTCGCGGAACTGAATGAGCAGATCAAGAAGCACCCCGGACAAACCCAGGACCTTTATCTGCTCGCGGAGACGTATCTCAAGCTGGGCGATGTGAAGAAGGCACGCGAGGCGGTCGCGCAGCTTGATCAAATCAGCGCGGAGGACTATCGGACCCAGACTGGGATGGGAGTACTGCTGGCACGATACCGATTGTACGATGATGCGATCCAGCACTTCCAGAATGCCCTGCACGCGAATCCAGATTCTGATGATGTCAAGTACGATCTGGCCAATGCGTATTTCCGCAAGGGGCAGCACAAAGAGGCGCTTGGCGCTGTGCAAACCATATCTGCTGCCGGGCAGCAAGATGACAATTCTCTTGCGCTGCTGGGTGACATTGAAGCGCACCTCGGCAATGCTCCAAGGGCAATGGAAATCTTCCGGTCCGCAATCGCGCGAAATCCCGATAATGACCAGTACTATCTTTCTCTGACACTGGCTCAGCTTCGTGGAAACGATCTGGCGGGCGCAGAACAAACTCTCCAGAAGGGACTGGCACGCATTCCGGGCTCGGGCAAATTGATCTGGGGGCAAGGCCTGGTGTCGGTAATGAAGGGAAATATCAAACAGGCGGCAGAGCGTTTGGAGCGGGCCGTGGACTTGCTGCCGGAATGGGCCGGAAGCTATTCGACGCTGGGCGTCTTCTACTATCAGACAGGACAAATCGAAAAAGCGCGAGAAGTGCTCAACCGTTTCAGGGGCAGTAATGCTGGTGGGCTCGACATCAGCAGAATCGAAGATGCATTGTCGAAAGCCCCCGGGAACTCTTCGTCGTCGGATCAATCCATGCCAATGGTAGCCCGCCAGCAGATGCTGCAATTTGCATTGCTGATCGCAGACCGAAGCTTGTGAGAATGAGGAGAATCTACACGAGTCGGCAGTATTCTCGGGCTGCGACAGCTCTTCTGCTAGCAGTGCTCGGGTTCTTGAGCGGCTCGGCATGGTACAGCCGCGTTTTCGCCGCCCAATCTCCCAAGACTGCTGAATCGCCGATTCCAGTGCGCTATACCGATGTTCGGGAGGGCGCAAAGATTACGTTCCAGCAGGACTCTACCCAAACCGATGAGAAGTACTACCTTGAAACCATGGGAACCGGTGTCGCCTGGATCGACTATGACCAAGATGGCTTGATGGATTTGTACTTTGTCCAGGCGGCAGCCACGGATATCTACAAGCCCCCGCATCCAATTCGCAGCGCGCTTTATCATAACAATGGCGATGGAACTTTCAGTGATGTTACTGACAAGGCTGGCGTTGCCGCCGAAGGCCACTACGGACAAGGGGTCGCGGTGGGCGACTTCGATAACGACGGCTACCCGGACCTCTACGTCACTGGATATGATCGCGCCATCCTTTATCACAACATTGGCGATGGGACCTTCACCGATATCACCACAAAAGCAGGGGTAGCTGATGCGGGTGGATGGTCGACGAGTGCCGGGTGGTTCGATTACGACAAAGATGGCTGGCTCGATCTGGTCGTCACCAACTACATCGAGTGGAGTCCGAAGAATAACCTGTGGTGCGGCGAACAGCGCCCCGGATACCGATCGTACTGCCATCCCGGAAACTACAAAGGCCAACGCATCAAGCTCTATCACAATAATCACGACGGAACCTTCAGCGACGTAAGTGACAGGTCGGGAGTGGGCAAGCCCGAGGCGAAGGGAATGGGTGTAGTGCTCGCGGACTTCAACAACGACGGATGGCCCGATATTGCCGTCGCCAACGATTCCTGGCCGAACTTTCTCTTCATCAACAAGCACAATGGGACCTTCGAAGACGTGTCTCTGGTCTCCGGGTTGGCAGCGAGCGAAGACGGCCGCTACGAGGCTGGCATGGGCATCGATGCGGCCGATGTCGACGGCGATGGCTGGATGGATGTTTACATCACCCATCTCGACTTCGAGTTGAATCGCCTCTACCGCAATAGTCAGGACGGAACGTTCACGGACGAGACGTTTCGATCGCGGATCGGAAACACAGCTGTCCTGCTCAGCGGAGTTGCCGCAAAGTTCCTCGATTACGATAATGACGGGTGGAATGACATTGTCCAGTTGAACGGCGCCATGCTGGACAATATCGCGCTGTATCACGGGGAAGTTTCTTATAAAGAGCCTTTGCTGATGTACCGCAATCGCGGTAAGGGCGAGTTCGACAAAGTTTCTGATTCGCTCGGGCCAGATTTCATGCGCCCCATCGTTGGCCGCGGACTGGCGACTGCAGATTACGACAATGATGGCGATATCGACATTGTGACGAACAATCGCGGTGACTTCCCTTCCCTGCTGCGCAACGATGGCGGCAATGCTAACAATTGGCTGACCGTACAGTTAGTCGGGACGAAGTCAACCCGAGACGGCATCGGCACTGCACTCAAACTCACGTCCGAAGGCTTTATGCACATGGAACAGGCGAAAGGGGGCACGAGCTACATGTCGGCGAGCGACCCTCGCATCCACTTTGGTCTGGGCAGGCGCTCGAAGATCGCCTCGCTGGAAATCACATGGGCCAGCGGGCAGGTGGATCGATTGACAAATGTGCCCATCAACCAGATCATCACAGTAAAGGAGGGCACGGGAATTATCCCGCGCCAGTTCCCCAAGATTTCGAACTCGAAATGAATTTTCCCCGGCGCCGTTTTCTTGGATCGTCCCTGATCGTTTTCGGCAGTACTTTGGTAGACGCGCTGACCACTCCACTGTGGAAGTGGAATCGACGCCTTGCCCTTTCGACTCAAGCTGCAACTCCCGATTCTCCCGTACAGTTTGTCAACATTGCCCGTGAGGCTGGACTTACGACTCCCAACGTTTGGGGAGGCATGGATCACAAACGCTACATCATCGAAGCGAAAGGTAGCGGGCTTGCCTTCTTCGACTACGATCAGGACGGATGGCTTGACATCTATCTGACAAATGGAACGCGCATTGGCGAGAAATGGGCTCCCGGTCAGGAGCCTACGTCTCATCTCTACAGAAACAACCGCGACGGTACGTTCACTGATGTGACAGAAAAATCAGGTCTGGCCCGCACTGGCTGGCAGACGGGAGTTTGCATCGGTGACTACGACAATGATGGTTGGGATGATTTGTTCTGCTGTTTCTGGGGGCACAACATCCTGTTTCACAATAACGGCGACGGCACGTTCACAGACGTAACGCGCAAGGCGGGGGTATACGACGAACGTGTTCGCTGGGGATCCGGTTGCAGTTTCCTTGACTACGATCGTGACGGACTCCTGGATCTATTCGTCTGCAACTACATTCAATTGGACACGGAGAAGACGTCTGCGGCAGGAGAAAGCGCCACTTGCCAGTGGAAGGGCATCCCTGTGATGTGTGGCCCGCGCGGACTGACGGGCGACACGAATGTGCTGTATCACAACAACGGCGATGGCACATTCACGGATGTGTCGCAGAAGGCGGGCATTCTGAAGCCTGGCCCGCGATACTCGATTACTTCCGTCAGCACGGATTTCGACAATGACGGCTGGCCTGACATATATGTGGCCGTGGATTCCGAGCCCAGCATTCTCTACCACAACAATCACGACGGCACCTTTTCCGATATTGCGGTCATAGCGGGGTGCGCCTACAGCGAAAATGGCCACGAGCAGGCGGGAATGGGGGTTGGCGTAGCAGACTACGATTGCGACGGCTGGTTCGACATCTTCAAGACCAATTTCGCCGACGATACTTGCAACCTTTATCACAATAACGGGGACGGGACTTTCAGCGACGTGACGTTTGCTTCCGGGGTAGGCGTCAACAATCAATATGTCGCTTGGGGCTGCGGGTTCGTGGACTATGACAACGACGGTTGGGCGGACATCATCCAAGTGAACGGGCACGTGTATCCGGAGATTGCGGGCCACGAGATTGGACAGTCATTCAAGAATCCGCGCCTCGTATACAAGAACCTCGGCAACGGTCAATTCAAAGATGTTTCTTTCGGCATGGGTCCAGGAATTAACGAGCGCCATTCCAGCCGCGGCGCGGCTTTTGGTGACTTCGACAACGACGGCGACATCGATGTGCTCGTCTTGAACATGAATGAGGTGCCCTCTCTTCTGCGAAATGACGGGGGCAATAAGCAGAATTGGATCAAGATCAAACTGATCGGAACGAAATGTAATCGCACCGCGATCGGTACGCGGGTGAGGGTTGTCACCGGGAATCATTCGCAGATCGATGAGGTTCGCAGTGGGTCGAGCGTGATGTCTCAAAGCGATCTGCGACTTCACTTCGGACTGGGCAAGGCTCAGACTATCGACCTGATTGAAGTAAAATGGCCCACCACTCAGAAGATCGAGCGGTTCACGCAAGTGAAGGCCAACCAATTTCTGACGATTCGCGAAGGCGGCGGCATTGTCCAACCATCCGCTTTGCCAACAAAGTCACCCAAATGAAAGCTCTTTTGCTCTCCGAATATCGGCGCCTAGAACTTACAGATGTGGCCACTCCAAAACCGCAACCGGGAGAGGTACTGCTTCGCGTAGCGGCCTGCGGGATTTGTGGCAGTGATGTACACGGTTACGACGGCTCCTCCGGACGACGTATCCCGCCGGTTGTGATGGGACATGAAGCGTCGGGAGTCGTTGCGGCCATTGGCGAAGGCGTACGTGGATTGGCCGAAGGCGATCGTGTCACGCTTGACTCAACGGTATATTGCGGTGAGTGCGCAAACTGCCTTCGCGGCGACATCAACCTGTGCGATCGCCGCGAGGTGCTGGGCGTGTCGTGCGGCGATTACCGCCGTGCCGGCGCGTTTGCGGAGTTCGTTTCTGTGCCTGCCCGCATCATTCACCGGCTTCCCGATACGCTTGCCTTTGAAGACGCTGCATTGCTCGAGGCGGTGGCCGTCGCGCTGCACGCCGTTTCCCTTGTAACGGTCGCGCCTGGCAGCACGGCCTTGGTTGTAGGAGCGGGGACGATCGGGCTACTGCTGCAGCAAGCATTACGCGTGGCGGGCTGCTCGCGTGTGCTGGTCGCCGATCCGGATCGAACTCGTCTCCCGCTGAGCCAGAAACTGGGCGCAACCGAAACGCTTTCCGAACAAGTCGTAGAACGGGTCACCGAGCTGACAAATGGAATCGGTGTGGACCTTGTTGTGGAGGCCGTGGGAAAGACGGAGTCCATCGCCACATCCATCGACTGCGTCCGGAAGGGTGGAACCATCGTCCTGGTGGGCAACATCACACCAGAGGTAAAAATCCATCTCCAAAAAGTCGTCTCACGGCAGTTGCGACTGCAGGGATCATGCGCCTCCGCGGGTGAATATCCCCAAGCAATCGAACTCATGTCCAAGGGTGCAATCCAAGTGAAGCCGCTCATCACCGCGGTAGCGCCACTGGCGGAGGGGCCACGCTGGTTCGAACGGCTCTATGCCCGCGAGCCGAACCTGTTGAAGGTCGTGCTCACACCGGGGACTTCATCGTGAAACGGCAATCAAGCGGTTCAAGCCTCTTTGACCTTAGCGGCCGAGTGGCTATCGTGACCGGCACGAGCCGCGGACTCGGCCAGGCATTCGCGCGCGCTCTCGCCCGCGCCGGTGCGGATCTAGTCCTTACCAGCCGGAATCGCTCGGCCTTAGCGGATTTCGAAGCGGAGATCACGGCGCTAGGCCGTCGTGCACTGTCCCTGGAACTGGATGTTCGCAACCACGCCAGCATCGAAGCCATGGTTGCCTCGGCAGAGAAGGCATTCGGGCATCTCGATATCCTCGTCAACAACGCCGGATGCAACATTCGCAAACCCGCGGTCGATGTTACGTGGGACGACTGGAATCAGATCCTGGATACAAATCTTCGCGGGAGTTTCTTTGTGACGCAGGCAGTAGCACGTCGAATGATTGCATGCCAATACGGCCGCATCATCAATATCGGGTCGGTCACAAGCGTAGCTGGATATGCAGGGCTTGCGCCTTATGGCGCGAGCCGCGGAGGCATTCGGCAACTCACGATGAGTCTGGCGGATGACTGGGGCAAGTACGGGATCACAGTCAACTGTCTCGCGCCGGGATGGTTCCGCACAGAGCAGAACAAGATTCTTTACGAAGATAAAGAGTGGGTGGAGTATCTCTCCGACCGCATTCCGCTGAAGCGCCCGGGACAGCCTGATGATCTCGAGGCAGCCGTCGTGTTTCTCGCGGCAGAGTCCAGCCGCTACGTGACTGGCCAGACTCTGCTAATCGATGGAGGCATTTCAACCGGCGCCGTCCGCGCGCTGCCAAAGGCTCGTTGATTATTGATGAATTCTCGCGGCCCAGCCTCCGCCGCTCGCCAGTTGTAGTTTCAACTTTGTGGTCCGACTCACAGATGTGGTCGTCTTGCGGTGGTCGCTCGCGTTTCGATCCGCATTTACACCGTCCTCATAGGCATCCATCGTGAAAGTGCCATCTGGCAGGAACGACAGATCGATGTCGACAGAACGCGGAGTCCAGTCATTCATCGCTCCGACATACCAATCTTTTCCATTTCGCCGCGCAACTACAACATAGTCGCCAATGCGGGCATCGAGAACTTTAGTCTCGTCCCACTCTGTCGGCACCGCACTGAGGAATTCCATCGTCTCAGGTTCCCGCAAGTAGTTCGAAGGACTATCCGACAACATCTGCAACGGACCTTCGTAGACAACATACATGCCAAGTTGATGACAGCGCGTGCCCATGGCCATGGGCTGGCTATTGATGGGAGCGAATGTGGTTTTGGTCGCATTACGCATTGCACCCGGTGTGTAGTCCAATGGCCCGAGGAACATTCGAGTGAACGGCAACGTCACGTTATGCTCCGGCTCGGATTCCCGGCTCCACTTGCTCCACTCCATGCCGCGCACGCCTTCGGTGTTGATCAGGTTAGGCCAGGTGCGGGTCATGACGGCGGGCTTCTGGTCTCCGTGATAATCCACCAGCATGTGGCGTTTTGCGGCCTCGCGGCATACGCGATCGAAGTATTCGATCATGATCTGATCGCTACGCTGCATGAAGTCGACTTTGATACCCTTCACGCCCCACTTTTCAAATTGATCGAGCGCGGGAATCAACTGATCGTCGAGCGTTTTCCACGATGCCCAGAGAATAATTCCGACATTCTTCTGCTTGGCATAAGCGACCAACTCATCCATATTGAGAGCTGGAGTGACTTCCAGCAGATTGCCCAGCTTGTACCAGCCATCGTCGAGAATGATGTAGGGGATGTTGTACTTTGCGGCAAAGTCGACATAGTACTCGTAAGTCTTCGTATTAATCCCTGCCTGAAAATCGACTCCGTCAATGTTCCAGTCATTCCACCAGTCCCAGGCCACTTTGCCGGGCCTTATCCACGACGTGTCCTGAAATTGCGACGGCCGCTGTAGCAAATAGATGATCTGATTCGTGATCAGGTCGCCATCGTGGTCAGCAACCCCAATGACACGCCAAGGGAACGTTCTCTTGCCCGAAGTTTCCGCAATATAGTCGGCGGTTTCCACCGGCTTGTAGTCGCGATCGCTCGTTTGCTGCAATTTCACTGGATAAGGAGGAAACGTCGCCGCCAAACCAGTCCCGCCGGTTCCTCGCAACCAAAGCCCCGGATAGTCGTCGAGATCAGATTCAGCGATGGCAAGCTTTGCCCCGTGGCCGAGATCGACAACGGCAGGTAACGTAGCGATAAATTCAGGTGCGATATCGCTCAGATGCTGTGGAAGGTATTTGCGCTCATTGTGCGAATAAAAGCTGTCTTCTTGCGGATAGTAGACGACGAAGTTGGAGGAGAAGTTGAATGCCGACTCTTCGCCGAAGATCTTGACTTTCTCCTGGGGCAACGATGTCTCGAATCGGTACGCTACACCTTCGTTGTAGGCGCGAAATGCAACCGAGTAGCCACCATCCATCTTCAACGTCAATTCGTTGTAATGGTCGCGAATCTTCGCAAATTTCTGGCGAACTACCGGCTGAACGACCTCGTCCGAGGAGCGCGTCTTTGCATCCAAGACTCTCGGCTGAATACCAAGCTTTGTGTGCTCCACATCAAGTGAGAGCGTGGAGTTCTCCAGCACCGCCGCTCCCCTCAGGATAAGGTCATAGCGAATCCGCTCCGCGGTGCGAATCCTCAGCTCGATGCGTCCGTCCGGGGAACGCAGGTCATAGCTCGATTGCGCGTTTCCGTCTTGAACAAGAAGACACCCTAGAAGTGCGCAAGCCGACAGCGGGAAAAGTACTCTCATGGAATGACCTCCAGAAGGAAGCAGGTTTGTGTGCGAGAAATCGGAATCTTACTCGGGAAGGCGCTGCATTACAAATGATCCAGATGCAGACTGCGGTTACGTTCGATCTCACTTCGGCTGGAAAGAAATTGAGACAGGCTTCCCCTGGAAAATCGTACTTTTCTTTTCTCCGAATAGCTGCACGTCAATTGCCCTCTGCGACGGCGAAAGCATTCGCGAGCCAGGAGCAAGTTTGAGGTCCATCGTGCGACTAGTGTCGTTCCACGTCATGGCGATCCCCATCCAATGTCCTGAGCGATAGTCGAATGATGTGCCATCGTCTTCGTAGAGCAGGAAGGAGGCATCGGCACCGGGAAAGATCGAAAGCAGAAGCGGAGCGTCGACTTTCTCATCGACATATTGTTTCACCGGACCGAAGGGTAGAATCGATCCCGCGCGTACGTAAAGTGGCAATGTCTCAAGGTCGACAGGTCGGTCGATTTCGCGGCCGCCGTCCAGCCGTTCTCCGGTCCAGAAGTCGTACCAGGTTGCTGGCGGAAGGTATATGCGCCGCGAAGTTGCTCCCTTCTCCACCACTGGAGCAACCAGCATGCTCTTTCCCCAGAGGTATTGGTGCCCGCATTCTGACGACTTGGAATCATCGGGGAAGTGCAGCCACAACGGACGCATGATGGGCATTCCCGTCTTTGTACACTCGTGCACTGTGCTGTAGAGATAAGGCAGCATCCGGTAGCGCAGTTCCAGGTATTTTCTGCAAATAGGCTCGACACGGGCATCGTGGAGTTGACTGGGATCGGGGATCGCAGCGCCTTTGTAGTTGCTGATCTCCACGGGTCCAGTTTCTCCCGTATTCCATCCCCACGGCAACCGCAACTTCCAGGTGCGGCCATGACAACGAAAGAGCGGGCAGAATGCACCGAACTGAAACCAGCGGACAAACAACTCGGCGGTAAATTCCGGAGTCGGAACAAAACCTCCAATATCGGTGCCCCAGTAGGGAATGCCGCTGAGAGCGGTATTGAGAGCAACCGGGATGTGCGTCTTCAGCGTTTCCCACGTGGAATAGACATCTCCCGACCACAGAAAGGACGCATAGCGCTGCATCCCGGCATAGCCGTTGCGATGCAAGGCGTAGGGACGCTGATTCGGCCGATCAATCTGCGGTCCCTCCCAATACATGCGATTCCTGGTGAGCCGCGACGTGCTGTCGAGCGGATCACCTTCGTCTGGCCACCAGCCGTCAATCCCCATCGCCTGGTCTCTGCGGTGCGTGGCCCAATAGCAACTGGCCGCGGATTCGTCGAATCGCGACAGCTCACAATGGTCGTGAACAGTACCGTGTAGTTGATCGGACAGAATGACCACATGCATCACGGCGCGGAAATGTTCCACGTGCAATTCGTCAAGAACTTCGTTCGGATCGAGGAAAACCCGAGTATTCCAGACAAAGCTTCCATTTTCCGCGTTCCATCCGGACGGGCAGAATCCCGTTCCCAGATAGATCATCGCGTCGCACGGCAGCTTCTTTTCGCGAAACGTTTTTGCTTCGGTAATTATTTCCTCGCGGCTGGCGAGAGTCCGATGTGATTGCTGATAGCCAAGACTCCACAGCGGCGGCAGTTCGGGAAGCCCTGTAAGTCGGGCGTATTCGGCCATGATCGTTGGCGGATCTGTCGCGGCGACGAGAAACAAATCCAGCGGAAGGGCACCATCTCGATTCTTGGGAATGAACCTGCTCCGTTCCCCGGTGAAATCGAAGGTCCCCAACGGCTGATGAAAGAAGATCGCCCAGCCTTCCGTTTCGATAACCCATGGAATGGGAACGCGGCCGCCGTGCGTGGCGAGTTTGTATCCACCCTGTCCGCTGCGCATTTCGTCCGTCGAGCCGCGGCGGTCGTATTGCGGGCCTCCCTCGCCCAGGCCGAAGAGGGGTCTGGCACCAGTGAGAAACGAGAGCGCACCAGAGTTCTCGTCCCACTCAAATCGCTGGATGCTGCCAGTCTTTGCATTAGCCACACTGACGCTGACGGGGCGCCACGAAATCGTAAAACGGAAATTCCCAACAGTAATTTCTTTCCCCTCTCCCTCCGCAACCGTGCTAACCGGATTCCCCCACGATTCCTGCACGAGGGATCCATCGCCGGCTGCAGGCCGCTGAGATCCTTGGTTGATGCGACGAAACGTGACGCGCGAGGTGTGATCACTAACAGGAGTAATTTGGACTTCGGGCGCCGCTCCACCCTCGGTCGCATTCTCGGAGCGCGCCAGTTCTGGACGAATCAAAACGGCGCCCGAGAAAGCAGCGAATCCCTTCAACACTTCTCTACGATTCCACTTCGGTGTCATCACTGATGACCGTCTTTCCAAGCACTCGGCGAAGGTGAAATGGATTGTAGCTGAAGCGGGCAAATTGAGTAAACGATTACTGACATCGCGATATAATGCCCCGTCATCGTCAGCCGCGCCGACTGTGATAAGGAGTGTGAACTTGTTTGTCTGCTGGCCGCCTCGACTGTTGGAGTGCTGGCGCTCGTCGATCCCGGACCGAAGATCTTTTCTTGCGCTCCGAAAGAAGCGATTGACCTCATGGCAAACCGCGGCTGCAGCTTTTCGGCATGTCAGGCGTCGCTGCCGAGGCTACAGAGAGACAGATTTCTCCACCATCACCAAAGGTGTCACTAAAGGATTGAAACTGTGTTCCGCGCGTGAAAATGAGGAGTGAAACGGTGAACATTAGTTGGTATCGAGGTATTTCGCGTCTTTCGGGATTCGTGTTTTGCGTGGTCATAATCCCGGCAATCGCATTCGCGCAGCACAATTCCGAAAAAAAACCTCCCACTCCGGGTCCCATGCTCGATCAGGGCATCGAGAGTTACGACACGCCCGAGTTCACCTTGAGCCTGGTTCGCTCTTCCCAAACCGTGGCAGCTCTTAAACCGAAACGCACCGATGGTTTCGACTTCACCCCCGGGGACCTTCTGGTTGCTCGCTCGGAGAACGGATACTTCCATCTCGGCGACTTGACTTTGCGGTTGCGAACACAGAATTCCAAGCAGTGGACAAACTATTCGACCGCGACTGCGCGCATGCCAATTCGCGCGTTGTCTGCCGGCGGCAGCGTATTGGCAGTTGCGGACCTCGCTCCGACGTTCCCCAGCGACATCCCATTGCAGGTCATCAGGACATGGGCTGTCGAAAGGGGCAAACTCGTCCTGCGTTTCGTCTTGAAGAATAAATCGTCGAATACCGTAAGCATTGGGGCCTTGGGCATCCCCATGATCTTCAACAATGTCCTCAACGATCGCTCCCTCGAGCAGGCCCACGCGGCCTGCTCTTTCTATGACCCTTACATCGGCGAAGATGCCGGGTATCTTCAGGTCACGCGCCTGAATGGACACGGTCCAGTGCTGTTAGTCGTTCCCGATGGCAAAACACCTTTTGAGGCCTACAACCCGATCCTGGATCGGAAGGGGACGTGGGACGCAAAACCGATATTCACCGATCCGACGCCGCGAGGGATTACGTTCGAGGGTTTTTATGAATGGATGGTTCACAGTCAAGCGTACGCTGAAAGCGAGTGGAAGAACGCGGAGCAGTGGAATCCTTCAAGTACTCTCGAGCTCAAACCAGGTGAATCAAGAGCGTATGGGCTTAAGTTCGTGCTCTCCGATTCCATCCGCAATATTGAGAAGACCCTGTCGGAAAACGAGCGCCCCGTGGCTGTCGGCATCCCGGGATACGTCTTACCTCTGGACATCGAGGGCCGTCTGTTTCTGAACTACACACAGCCAGTAACTTCGTTGACCGTAGAGCCGTCCTCCGGCATTGAAGTGCATGAAGATTCGCGCACTCGCGACGGTCAAAGAGCCTACACGCTTCAGGGAAAGGAGTGGGGGCGCGCACGCGTCACCGTCACCTACAAGGACGGAACCGTGCAAACCATTCAGTATCTTGTCATCAAGCCCGCTGCGGAAGCAGTCGCGGACATGGGTCACTTTCTCACGACCAGGCAGTGGTTCACCGATGCAAATGACCCTTTCCAGCGGGCTCCTTCAGTGATCAGCTTCGATCGCGAGACCAACCAGGTTGTCCGTCAGGACAGTCGAGTCTGGATTGCCGGCCTAAGCGATGAGGGCGGCGCCGGTGCATGGCTCTCGGCCGTCATGAAGCAATTCGTGCAGCCGGATAAAGACGAATTAGCAAAGGTCCAGCAGTTCATGGACGGCGTTGTGTGGGGACGCCTCCAATTCAAAGACGGACCGAAAGCGTATGGTGTCCGCAAAAGTTTGTTCTATTACCAACCCGACCAACTGCCTTCGCACTACTACAACCAAGCCTTCGACTGGAAATCCTGGACCAGTTGGAATAAGCAGGCGAGCGAAGCGGTCGACCGATCCTACAACTATCCACACGTTGCCGCTGCTTACTGGGTGCTTTACCGACTGGCTCGCAATTATCAGGGCCTGGTCACGAACCAATCTTGGGATTGGTATCTGAATCAAGCCTATGAAACTTCGATGGCAATGACCAGATATGCAAAAGATCTGGCGGTCTTCGGCCAAATGGAGGGCTCTGTGTTTGTTGCCATTCTGACTGATCTTCGACGCGAGAACATGGTCCAGCAGGCCGACGCTCTGGAAACGAAGATGCGCGAACGGGCTGACCGCTGGAAAAGCGAGGCCTATCCGTTCGGCAGCGAGATGCCATGGGATTCGACCGGACAGGAAGAGGTCTACGCGTGGACTAAGTATTTCGGCTACGACGAAAAAGCTGAAGTAACTTTGAATGCAATACTCGGATACGATCCCGCAATACCTCATTGGGGGTACAACGGCAGCGCTCGTCGCTATTGGGATTTCATTTTCGCCGCCAAGGACCGACGGCTTGAGCGACAGCTTCATCATTATGGCTCCGGTCTGAACGCCATTCCTCTGCTGACTGAATTCCGCGAGCATCCCAAAGACTTCTATCTGCTGCGCGTCGGATATGGCGGCACGATGGGGGCCCTGACTGATATTGACCAGGAAGGGTTCGCAGCCGCAGCCTTTCACTCCTTCCCTGACATGCTGAAACCGGACCCGTACAGCGGAGACTACGGACCGAATTTTTTTGGATATGCCTGGAACACAGCTACGTACCTTTTCGACCACCCCGAGTTCGGGTGGGTAGCGTTCGGCGGAGATGTGAAGGTACACAATGGGACCGTCACACTCATTCCCCGTGACGCTCTCCGATCGCGAATTTTCATCGCCCCGGCTGGACTATGGCTGACGCTCGATGCCGGAACCTTTGACGCTCTTGAGTTTGACTCGAGAACCAAGCTCGTGAGGGTGGGGCTCAGCAAAGCTAACGACTTCACCCGTGAGGCTCGATTGTATGTGGAGATACCAGCCAAGACCGGAGCCAGCTCCTACCATCCGGACTTGCCGGTGAAGTTGCAACGGGGTGCCTATGTGATTCCCTTAGACAAGGAAACAACTTGGGTGAAGATGGTTGAAAGCCACGAATGAAGAGTTTCTTGCACGCGTACAGAAAACGTTTTCGACCCTTTGCAGCAGCACAAAGCACGTATGATTCACATCGCAACTGGCCGCACTTGCACCAGCGGAACAGGTTCTGCCCCGGTAAGTGACCGAACAACATTGACAAACATGGAGCGATTCCACCAGACTGTCAGCAAACGTTTCCCTAAAAAGGAGGACGGGTATGGATTCTTCCGTTAGCCGTCGCGGTTTCCTCAAGGCAGCGGGTGCCGTCACGGCTTCCGCGTACGCGGTCACTTCACTTCCTGCTTGGGCATCCTCACCCTCGCCCAAAGGCTCGGTAGCAATCACTCCGGCTCTGTCTACCTTCCCTTACTCGGATGTGCAATTGCTCGCCGGACCGATGAAGCGCCAGTTTGAAGAGAATCACTCCCGTTTCCTCAACCTGGAGGACGACCGCCTTCTGAAGGTTTACCGCCAGGTCGCGGGATTGCCCGCTCCGGGTGAGGATATGGGTGGGTGGTACGACCTCACTGGCTTCAGTCTTGTACGTAATGACTTTCACGGCTTCATTGCCGGCCACACTTTCGGGCAATACTTGTCTGCACTGGCCCGCGCCTATGCCGTGACCGCATCGGAAGAAACCAGAGCAAAAGTGAATCGGCTCGTCAAAGGCTACGGCGAGACCCTCGATCCCAAAGCCAAGTTCTTCGTGGATTACCGCCTTCCTGCCTACACCTACGACAAGTTGTCCTGTGGCCTCATTGATGCTTATGAGTTTGCCCATGACCCGATGGCAATGGAGGTTCACAAGCGACTCTCGCAGGCGATCGTGGCGTACTTGCCGGAAAAAGCCCTATCCCGTCAGGAACAGCGCTCCCGACCTCATAAGGACACTTCCTACACGTGGGACGAAACTTATACCTTGCCGGAAAATCTCTTTCTCGCCTACCAGCGTAGTGGAGACTCTTTCTACCGTGATATGGCTAAAAAGTACCTTGAAGATGACACCTACTTCAATCCGCTTTCCGAGGGAAACAACGTCCTCCCATTCGAACACGCTTACAGTCACGTGAATGCTTTCAGTTCGGCCATGCAGGCCTACATCACTCTCGGCAGCGAGAAGCATCTCCGGGCGGCCAAGAACGGTTTCGAAATGCTGCAGACCACCCAAAGCTTTGTAACGGGTGGATGGGGCCCGGACGAGAGCTTCGGCGAACCCGGGCGCGGCCAACTGGGGGATAGTCTCTCCTCGACTCATGCCAGCTTCGAGACTCCCTGTGGCGCTTATGGCCACTTCAAGATCACCCGCCATCTGCTCCGTGTCACGAAGGATCCCCAATACGGCGACAGCATGGAGCGAGTGCTTTACAACACAATTCTGGGGGCGTGGCCGATTCAGGCCGATGGAACCTCTTTCTATTATTCGGACTACGCCAATACGGGGAAGAAAGTTTGGTACAACCAGAAATGGCCGTGTTGTTCAGGTACGTTCCCGCAGTTGGCCGCTGACTATCACATCAGCACTTACCTGCGTTCTTCCGATGGGGTGTATGTGAATCTCTTCACGCCTTCCAAAGTGCAGTGGAACGACGCAAGCGGCCGGTTTGCATTAACACAGTCTACGGAGTATCCCTTCGAAAACACCATCAAGATGCAGGTGACCGCCTCGCAACCCGCTGAGTTCGCGATTTATGTCCGCATTCCAGCTTGGACGGTCGATCCGGTTCTGTCAGTGAATGGCAAGAGTGTTTCTGAACCGGTCCGGCCGGGTACATTCGCCGCCATCAAGCGCACCTGGAATGATGGCGACCGTGTAGAAGTCGAATTGCCTATGCGCTTGCGTGTTGAGGCAGTTGATGCCAATCATCCTCGACTCGTGGCTTTGTTGAATGGCCCGCTAGTTTTGCTTGCCATAGCCGACGCGCAGCCAACCTTCGAGACGAATGGCCTACTACAGGCAAAACCGACGAAAAACGGCAAGGGAGATTGGACGGCAAGATCCGTCGATGGAAGTGAAATAACGATGCGGCCATTCATGAATATCGACAAAGAGAGTTACAGCACCTACGTGTTATTGAAGACTTAGATCCATGCACGACGCTTGAGTCCGTAGGACTCGCACTTCGTCCGAGTGTCGACTTCGATCGTCGGGCCGCGGTTTTGCGTGGGTGGCGGGCTTCTCGTCTATGAATACGCTTTCGCGCAAAGCGAATGTTCCATTTCGTGGAGATCGTCCCCGCAGATCTGGAGTTCGCTCGCGCCCAGCCTTGCGCGAGTCACAAAAGGCGCGATAGCCTAGTCCACCCGTCCAGGCATTCAATTCGACAACGAGGAGATCTCAGTGATGGGCTATTCCGACCGCAACTCGCGCTCCACGAGCGTGTGCTGGCAACTCTGCCATGCCGTGGCCATTGCGGCACTATTCTTTGACGCAATGAGTGGTGGTTCGGCACCGGCGGCTAACGAGCCTGACGGCTATCCCGCGCTGGTCACGTTTTTCCAGCAATGGCGCGAGTTCGAACATCCGGTGATGAAGAAAAATGTTCCCGACTACAGCGCAGGCGCGATGGCGGCCAAGGCTGCGGTGCTGCCCCGGTGGCGCAAGCGGCTTGATCAAATAGATCCCAAGACGTGGCCCGTCGAAGAGCAAAACGACTACAAACTGGTGAAGGCTGAGATGAATGGGCTTGACTTTAACCTGAGGGTGCTCCGTCCCTGGGCGCGCGACCCATCTTTCTATATCAACGTTTTCCCATCCCGTAGTGATGTTCCGGCGCGCGAAGGCCCTGTTCCTTACCCCGTTATCGAGCTCTACAACTATCGTTTTCCACTCGACGCCGATGCGCAAAAAGACTTGACGACTAAGCTCGGTATGATCCCCGCTCTTCTCGCCCAGGCGAAAGAGAATCTGGTGGCCAGCTCCGCGCGCGATCTCTGGGTCTATGGCGAGGAGGAGGTTCGGAATCAGTCTCGCGTTCTAGTTTCTCTCGAGGCTGGAACACTCACTGTCCGTACGTTGGCCGAACACCAACATGCTGACCTTGCGGGAACGAGCCAGGAATTAAGGGATGCCTTAACGGGCGCGCGCAAGGCGACCGACGAATTCGTCTCATGGTTGGAAAAGCTGGCACCCAGCAAAACTGGTCCCTCCGGCGTCGGTAAGGAGAACTACACGTGGTATCAGCAGAATGTGCACTTCATTCCCTACACTTGGGACGAGGAAGTCGTCCTTCTGCGCCGCGAATTGGAACGTGCGCACTCCTCCTTGCGTCTCGAGGAACACCATAACCGCAACCTTCCCCCTCTAGAGCCCGCACCGGATGCCGCCGCGTTCGACAAGATGACACATGACCGGCTGGATAAGTTCGTGGATTTCCTTGTCAAGCAGGAGATCATTCCGGATAAGCCTTACATTATGTCGGCGCTCGGGGAAGAACTCGGTCAGTTCACTCCGCCAGACAAGAGGGTGTTCTTCACCCAAGTCACACACCGCGAACCTATGCTTCTTCTGTCCCACGATTATCACTGGATCGACTTGGGGCGGATGCGGGACGAGCCAAATCCAAGCCCCATTCGGCGTCAGATTTTGCTCTCAAACATCTGGGACAACCGCGCCGAGGGTTTTGCTACCGCGTTCGAAGAGCTGATGATGCATGTGGGTCTCTACGACGACAATCCGCGTGCAAGGGAGCTTGTCTGGATCATGCTAGCGAATCGTGCTGCGCGTGGCCTTGCGTCGCTCGATGTACAAGCCAATCAATTTACTTTGGACCAGGCAGGGCAGTTCCAGGCAGAATGGACCCCGCGCGGATGGGCCAAGGCAAACGACTCGCTCACCACATTCGAGCAATTGCTGTATCTCCGCCAGCCCGGCTATGGCAGCTGCTACATCACTGGCAAGATGCTTGTCGACGAACTAATCACGGCCTATGCCCACCAGCAGGAATTGGTTGGCAAGCCCTTTGTGCTGCGCGATTTTATGGACCGTTTCAACAACGACGGCATGATTCCAGTTCTCCTGATGGAATCAGAGATGGTGACCGCCAGTGCGCGGGCGTTCGGCCCTCAGCACCCATAACCGGCCCTGGAGCCACGCGCTTAGGATCACAGCGAACCGATTGAGTCAGCTTTGTTTCGGAGGAGTAATGAGCATCTTCGCAGATTACAAGGTTACGCGCCGGTCCCTGCTGATCTCGACTTGTTGTCTGATTCCAGGCATGCGTCTCCTAAAGGCGTTCAACTCCGCAGCGATAGCTCCAAGGGGCTACACCGTAACGGCGGTTCCGCTTACCCAGGTCGATGTTCTTGATGATTTTTGGGCGCCGCGCATAGAAGTGAATCGCGAGGTTTCGATATGGCACTGCTTCAACAAGATGGAGGAGCCCGACGATTTTGGCACCCCCAAACTGATCGAAGCGGCCGCCTATATGTTAGCCAAGCGTCCTGATGCCAAGCTCGAGGCATACGTGGATCAAGTTATCGACACGTTGGTTGAGCAACTGACTCCACGCCTGGCCGATCCTGATAAGGCAGTTCGTGTACCTGGCCATTTTCTGGAGGCCGCGGCCGCCTACTACACCACGACCGGCAAGCGGAAGATGCTCGATGCTGCGCTCGAAGACGCCAAAGTCATTGATGCAAATTTCGGGCCCGGCAAACGAGACTACATTTCCGAACACGAAGGTCAAAAAATCGGATTGCTCGCACTCTATCGTCAAACCGGCGATGAAACATATCTCAGACTTGCTAGGTTCTTCATGGATGGGCGTGGCAAAGACGGCTATCCGCGCACTGGCGAATATGCGATCGATCGCACTTATGCGCAGGATCACGAACTGGTGGTGAAACAGAGCGAAGCCTTAGGCCACTGCGTCCGCGCCATGTTCTTGTACATCCCGCTCACCGATCTGGCGGCGCTGACGGGAAACCCAGAGTACCAGGAAGCTGCGGACAAGATATGGGAAGACGTGGTTAGTCACAAACTCTATTTGACCGGGAGTATCGGGTCCATTCGTTTTCATGAGCAATTCGGCAGTGCTTATGAGCTCCCCAATCTAAGTGCCTGGAATGAGACTTGTGCATCCTATGGAAACGTTGTGTGGAATCAACGTATGTTCCAGGCGCACCAGGACGCCAAGTACATCGATGTGTTGGAGAGGGTTCTTTATAACGGGTTCGCCGATGGCGTTTCGCTCAAGGGAGATCGCTTCTTCTATCAAAATCCCCTGCGCTCTTTTGGCAACTACGAACGCTTCCAGTGGATCGACGTTCCCTGTTGTCCGCCGAACGTAGTCCGCCTCGTGGCTTCCCTCGGGAGCTACATCTATGCACAATCTTCCGATTCCTTATATGTCAATCTCTTCGTTGGCAACAAGGCAAAAGTGAACCTTCCCAGTGGAAACATGGTGGCCATTCAACAGCAGACTAGATATCCATGGGAGGGAGCCATCAACATCCGCGTAGATCCCGAGCGAACCGAATCATTCACCATGCTGCTGCGGATTCCGGGTTGGGCACGGAACGAGGTCCTTCCTGGCGATCTCTACGAATTCGCCGACAAGGTCGAAGAGAAACCGACGCTCAATCTGAATGGCCGGCCTGTCGAACTGGCGATAGAAGGTGGCTATGCTCGCATCGAACGAAAATGGGCAAAGGGAGATACGATTCAGTTGCATTTGCCCCTGCCGGTGCGCCGAGTGAAGGCCAATACCCACGTGCAGGAAGATCACGGAATGGTGGCTCTGCAACGCGGACCGCTCGTGTATTGCGCGGAGTGGCCGGACAATAACGGACATGCATTGAATCTGATCGTTCCCGAGAAGGCTAAGTTCGAGAGCCAATGGCGTCCTGAGTTGCTGAACGGCGTCCAGGTTGTGACTGGCAGCGTAGAAGTGTTGCAGCGGGAAGACAACGGCGGTGCACTGAAGCAGCAACCCCACCAGATGGTAGCGATTCCTTATTTCGCCTGGTCGAATCGAGGACCGGGCGAGATGGCGGTTTGGATGTCCACCGAACCGCAAAGAACATGGGTTGCGCCTCTGCCTCCCAATCCCATACATGCAGTTCGCTCCTCCGGTGGCGTTGAAAAAGTCTGGACCGGCTACAACGATCAGAACGATGACATCCGGGCCCTCTATGACGGCAAGGACCCAATCGCTTCCGCCGACGAATCTTACTTGTATTACAGGATGCGGCCCGAACCCGGCACCGCCGCATGGGTCGAATACGAATTCAAATCGCCGGCCAAGGTGTCTTCTGCACAAGTCTATTGGTTTGACGACCGGCGCTTCTGCCGACTACCCGCGTCCTGGCGCGTCCTGTACAAGGAAGGAGATTCTTGGAAACCAGTCGCGAATATCGCGCCCTACATCGTGTCGAAGAACGAATTCAATTCAGTAGGATTTGCGCCCGTAACAACGATTGCCGTGCGCCTGGAAGTAGAGCCTACAACAAAGCTCTATAAAGCCGGCCAGATCGGCCCCCCGGCCGCCATGTTTATTGACAAAGATACGCAATGGCGCGAGTTCGGGCTCCTCGAGTGGCGGATCTCGTAGAATGAGCGTGGTTTTGGTGCTCCCCAAATATTCCGCGAGTTCGTGAAACCTCTCTTGACCATCTCCCGGCGCGACGTACTGAAGGGGCTCGGATCCGCCGGAATCGTACTCGCTACAGGGCGCCTCGGGTGGCCCGCGACCGGAAACAGTCCTGTTACTTTTCTCGATGTTGCTACGCAAGCTGGCATCACTTTTCGGCACGACAATGCCTCATCGTCCGAGAAGTACCTGATCGAAACCATGGGATCAGGCTGTGGCTGGATCGACTTCAACCAGGATGGCTTGCTTGACCTTTACCTGGTAAATGGCGCGGCCACTGGCGTCTACAATCCTAAGCAACCGCTGCGAAGCGCGCTTTACCGGAACAACGGTGATGGCACCTTCACTGATGTGACCGCTACAGCCGGAGTGGGCGCCGAGGGTGTCTTCGGGATGGGCGTGGCAGTGGGAGACTACGACAACGACGGATTTCCTGACCTGCTCGTACTCGGCTATGGACGATGCATTCTCTACCACAACAACGGGAACGGCACTTTCAGCGATGTTACGGCGCACGCGGGGGTTGAGAATTCCGGGCGGTGGGCCTCGAGTGCTGCCTGGTTCGATTACGACAACGACGGCAAGTTAGATCTCGTAATCGCGAACTACGTGGATTGGTCCCCGCAGCGTAATTTCTATTGCGGCGATCGAGGACCGGGCATGCGCAGCTACTGCCATCCTGATGACTTCCACGGGCAGCCGCCGACGCTCTATCACAATAACGGCGACGGCACCTTTACCGATGTCAGCAAGCCCTCCGGAGTTGGATTGAAAGGAGGTAACGGCCTGGGCATCGTAACGTTCGACTACGACGACGACGGTTGGCAAGACATTTTTGTCGCGAACGACCACATGCCGAACTTCCTATTTCACAACAACCGTGACGGCACCTTTCGCGAAGTGGGGTATCTCGCGGGCGTCGCGGTCAGTGCGGACGGCCAGTTTGAGGCCGGCATGGGCGCGGACGCCGCTGATACGACCGGCAACGGCCGGTTGGACCTGATCGTCGCACATCTCGACATGCAATTGGCGCGCGTTTACCAGAACCAAGGGGATCAGACATTCGAAGACGCGACTTTCCGCTCAAAGATTGCTTACTCTACCTATCACATCAGCACTTTCGGGACGCGCTTCATGGACTACGACAACGATGGCGCTCGCGATCTCTTTATGGCGAACGGCCACGTCCTCGACAACATTGAGCGCTACCACGCTGATACCCACTATGCTGAACCCAAGCTGATGTTTCGTAATACAGGACATGGCATATTCGAGAACGTCAGTGAGCGCCTCGGTCCTGATTTTCAATTGCCCCGGGTGAGCAGGGGGGCCGCGATCGCCGATTTCGACAACGATGGAGATCTCGACATTCTTGTCAACAACAACGGCCAACAACCGCAACTGCTCCGCAATGATGGCGGCAATGCCAATCACTGGCTCGAGATCCTGCTGATCGGGACGAAGTCGAATCGTGACGGTGTCGGCGCACGGGTGAAAGTTTCGGCCGGGGATCTCCTCCTCTACGATCAGCGAAAGGGCGGCATGAGCTACCAATCCGCCCAGGATCCCCGACTCCACTTTGGTCTGGGTCAGCGTTCCAAAATCGAATCGGTTGAAATCACCTGGCCCAGCGGAATCATAACCAAGCTCTCGAACCTGAAGAGTGATCAGATTGTCGCTGTGAAGGAAGGGACGGGAATTGTCGAGCGGCCCTTCCCTCGAGTGTCATGGAGATAAATACTTGTGCCGAGCGACTGAAACGTCAGGGATGATTGGGTGCTTGCGATTTTCCCGCTCCAGACGACGTGTAGCCAGGTTTCTCGTCTTCCGGGGCCGATCTGAACTTCTCGGCTTGGGCTTGATTCATGCTTGCAAGCGCGGCTAGCATATCCTGCGCCTTCTGAAGATCGCCTCGCTTTCGATACGCGGCAGCCAGATTCGAATAGACCGAAGCATCATTTGGATTAAGTTCCCTCGCTATTTCCAAATGCGCAATCGCATCGTCCACCTGATTGGACAGAAGAGCAAGTTTGCCCAAGGCAAGTTGCGAACCGGCATAGTTGGGGCGTGCAGCCACCGCTTTCTCGAGAGCTTCTTGTGCCTCCTTGAATTCTGGCTCCCCCGGCGCGATACCAGAGCGAAGCAGCGCCTCGCCGAGGAGGGTCAGCAGCCTGTAATCGTGATTTCCTTTCTTGACCGCCTCGCGTGCAATCCGAAGGGCCTCCGGCAGATCTCCCACCAGCATCGCCTTTTGCGTGCCGGCCAGATAAGCAATGTCAGTGTCAGGTGCGAGCGAGCGCGTGCGGTCGAAATCCTTCTTACTGGCATCCAATTCGTCCAGCAACACCAAAAACATTCCGTGCTGATAATGCAATTGCGCAGAATCTGGCAAGTGCTCCAAGCCCAAGTCCACCACTTTCAGGCCAAGCGCGTACTCCTGCTTCTCCATGCATGCGTCGGCCACAAATAGGAACAGTTTCTCGTTCTCCGGCGCCAGCTTTGATGCCCTCTGCAACGCTTCCAGCGCTTTGCTGTTTTGTCCGTCGCCGACATACGCCTGGGCAAGGAGGTTGTTGACATCGACGTTGTCGTGTCCGGCAGAACGAAGCCCCGTCAGAATCGGAAGCGCCATCTTCGGCTGGCCGGTTGCAACATAGCACAGGCTAAGATTGAAGTTTGCAGCGTAGTCGTTAGAAACGCGTCCCAGCGCGGCGCGCAGATGCGGAATTGCTTCCGCAAACAAACCTGCTCTTGTGAGAGCGGTTCCCTTCTGCAGTTCCTCCTCGGCTTGAGCATCTGGTCTGCGTTCCGATTGCTCGTTTTTGGTTTGGGAGTTTGAGGTTTGAGGCGCTTGGAATTGCCGGTTCTCGCCCACTTGCGCAACTAAACCTAAACACACAGACATCAACGCAACACCCGCGAGTGCAATCCGTAACCGAACACCGACTTCCACTTGCCCCTGTCCTTCCACTGTCGAAGCGTATCGGGCCCTGCAGGCGAAGCCGGGTGTCAGTCAAACCTAGCCAGCCCAACCTCTTGACTTTACCGTGCCGGCATTATCGCGCGCCAGCGTTGGGGGTCCATATTTCGCCACTGTGCCCCCAAAACCCCTCCCCAAAAGGACAAGAAAGTTTTCCTTGACAAAGGGAGCGAATAAAGTATACAAAACGCGGCATCGTGAAGGGAGACGATGCTCCCGAGTCCTGTAAACGTTTACCTGACCGTGCGGATATCCTCGTCCGGTGAGCCTTATGGGATGAAACTTCGATTCTACACTTGGTAGCCGTGAATAAAACGTTGGGTTCGAACGAGAGGTGGAACTATGTCTCACAGCTTTTCTCGTCGTCTGCTTCCCTGTGCGTTGTGGAGCCTGTGCATCCTTGTAGGGTTTGGCGCCGTATCAAGCTGGGCACAGATCACCCAAGGAAGTATTTCCGTCTCTGTCGCTGACCCGAGCGGCGCGCTGCTTTCGGATGCTGAACTTGTGCTGCAAGATCTTGCCACTAACGTAACCAGAACTGCCACCACCGGGTCGGCGGGTGCGTACACCTTTGCAGGCCTGCCTACCGGAACCTACAGACTGACAGTCACCAAGCAAGGCTTTGCGACCCAGGTGTTTCAATCGGTAACTGTTTCAGCGACTCGCGTGACTGACATCAACGCGGCCCTGAAACTGGGTGCTACGTCCGAGAAGGTGGAGGTCAGTGCCGATGAAGTGCCCGTCCTCGAAACCGAGGCCAACGCCATAACCGCCACCATCGACATGAAGCAGGTTGAGGACCTGCCCCTCGTCGGCAGGGATATCTCCTCCTTGTCGCAACTGGTGGTGGGCTACGCGGGCGGTACTTGGAATGGCCTGCCTTACATGGCGACCGGAAACAATGTCGACGGGGTCGTGGGTACCACCCAGCGCATGAAGTTTGCCGGTGCGGCCCAGCCTCTCGTCCAGGCCCGCATCGAAAACATGGAAGAAATGACCGTCCAGACCGACCAGTTGAATGTGAACACTGGTTACGGTATCTCGGACATGCAGGTGAACTTCGTCACTCGCCGCGGGAGCAACTCATTTCACGGGCGTGTCTATGAAGATTTTCGCAATGCCGCTTTGAACGCTAATACATGGGTGAACAACGCTACGGGCCTTCCAAAGGCATCGTTCATACGAAACGAATTCGGGGGAAGTTTGGGTGGAGCCATTATTAAGGACAAATTGTTCTTCTTTGGCACCTTTGCCATGGCCAAGCAGCCCAGTGGAGCCACCAACAGCAACACGGTGATGAGCCCCCTGGCTCAGACGGGTGTTTTCAACTTTACCGACACAAAGGGCGTAGCTCACAGTGTCAATCTGCTCACGGATATAGCCGCGGGAGCCACTGGAGTCAATGCCTGCTGCGTTCTTCCCACCGTAGTAAACCCGGCCGTTGCAGGGATTTTCTCGAATATCTCCTCTTCCTTGTCCGCAGGTTCGGTTACTCAGAACTCCGACGCGAATTTGGTGGATGTGCACTGGACGTACCCCACTCCCCTGACCCAGTACTTCCCCACGGTCCGCGTGGATTACAACATGCGGGATAACCTGCGCTGGTTCCTCTCCTGGAACATGACGAAGAGCAGCCAGCAGAATGGCGATATACCTCCGCTGCCCGGTTCGTACTACTCGAAATTTGGCGGCACCAACAACTTCAAGTACTTCACGCTGGCGCTCGGCAACGACTGGACGATTTCGAAAACGGTGCTCAACTCCTTCCGCGCTGGCTATCTGTACAACAGCGCCACGTACGGGTATGACCTGACCCCAGCCTGGCTGACGCAGCCCTCCATTAGTTTTGCCTACGGCGCTTCCGGCGTCGAACTGAATAACTTGCCGGTCGGCACCTACTATCCGCTGTTCAATGCATCGGACAATGTGACTTGGCAGAAGGGCGCTCACACGGTGAGCTTCGGCTTCTCGTTCTTCCGCGAGCAGGATCATTACTACAATTCACCAGCCGGATTCCCATTCATCACGATGGGTATCGACACCAACGATCCTGCTGGCGGGGTGTTCACTAACTACTTTGCCGCGAATTTTCCGAACGCTGCCACGAGCGACTTGACGCACGCAGAGAATATGTATGCAACGCTGGTGGGAAGAATCAATAGCGTCAACCCTGGTGGCGCCGGCTTCCCGCTAGACCCCAAGACCAGACAGTACTCCACCTCAGTGGGAGGGTACTTCTTGGATGAACTCCAGCACGGCACGGGACTGTTCATACAGGATGCCTGGCGCGCCAAGCCGCACCTGACGATCAACGCCGGACTGCGCTGGGACTTCGTCAGTCCGTCGAAAGACCTGACCGTGGGTTATCACAGCGCCGATAATGTTGGCATCTGGGGGCCGTCTGGAGTTGGCAATATTTTCAACCCCGGCAGCTTAACCTCGGACCCCAACGGGCTCAACCCCGTATACAAGGCCAGGGCAAGCGTGTATGACGGCTGGTACGTAACGCCGCAGCCTCAGCTCGGTATCTCCTGGAACCCCACCAAGACCGAAGGCCTGATGGGTAAACTCTTCGGTGGGAACAACACCGTCGTACGCGCCGGATTTGGGCTGAGGCGCATGACCGAACCCTACCAGTTCTTCTGGAACTCCGCCTCCAATGAAGGCTACGCCTTCTACCAGAGCTTCCGGCTCTCGCCGCAGGCTCTTAGCGCGCAGTTGCCGCCAACAGGCGGCTACTATGCGGGCAGCTACGCTCTCGGGGATCCTCAGCCTGCGCCTTTCTTCGTTAGCCCTGCCACCTACCAGGCGGTGATTCCTGAATCACAGGAAACCTTCTTCGGGTACTGGTCGGGAGTAAACGGCCTGAATCAGCATATTCACCAACCCTATGTGATGTCGTGGAACCTAGGCATCCAGCGGGCGCTCGGATCCAGCAATGTGATCGAGATCCGCTATATGGGCAATCGCAGCGTCCACCAGTGGATTGTCGAGAACCCAAACGAAGTGAATATCTACGAGAACGGGTTCCTGAACGAATTCAAAGGGGCTCAGCAGAATCTGGCGATTTACGAGCGAGCGACAGCATGCAACGTGCCTCCGCCGCCGGGGGTTACGCGGCCGCCGTGCAGTTTCGGTAACAATGGCTTGGCTGGCCAAGTCCCCTTGCCTATCATGACCGCCGCTGCCGGATCAGACGTAACCGGCTTCATGACCAACGGCGGTTTCATTACTAACCTCAACACCGGCGCTGCCGGCGCTTTCGCCAGCTCCCTGGCCGGCAGCGCGACCTATCTCTGCAATCTGGTAGGCGGCGCTAACTTCTCGCCCTGCGGAACGAACACCGGGGCTGGCTATCCCATCAACTTCTTCCAGGCGAACCCTTACAACGCAGGCAAGGCAACTGGTTTCCAGACCGACCCTGGTTACGGAACCTATCACTCTTTGCAGGTCGATTTCCGCCAGAAACCCTGGCACGGGATGCAGTTTGACGTGAACTATGCCTGGAGCCATGCCTTGGGTGTTCAGCCGAACAACTCCTGGACTGGCGCCTTCAACCTGTTCACCATGCGCAACCTGCGCGATAGCTACGGGCCGACTGGATTTGATTATCGGCACGTCATCCACGGGAACGGAACTTACGACTTGCCATTTGGCAAAGGCAGAAAGTTTGCCAGTAGCAGCGGAGTTGCGGACAAGATCATCGGTGGCTGGTCTCTGGGAACGGTTGTGAACTGGCAAACGGGCGGCCCCTATCAACTACTCGGCGGGTTCAGTACAGTCAATGGCCCAAGCTACACTCCGGTGGGTGATGTGTACGGAGACGGCGGCGTCGTCCTTAATGGAGTTAGCCTGTCCGATCTCCAGGCCTCGAAGGTGCATCGTGTTGCGGGTGCTCCCTATGCCCTCACCATCAACCCGAAATACTTCAACTTCGATCCGACCAGCGGCTTGCCCGTTGGTGTCAACCAGGCATACATTTCACCCAACACGACGGCGGGCGTCTTCGGAGCGCACCCATGGTTGTATGGGCCGCATACCTTCAGCCAGGATCTGGCGATCACGAAAACTTTCGCCATTCGCGAGAACGTCAAGTTCATCTTCCAGAGTGAGTTTATCAACGTGTGGAATCACCCAGTGTGGGCGAACCCCGCTGGCGGCTACAACAGTACCAGCCAGGGCTTCATCCAGAACACCTCGGCGCCGATCCAGAGTTCGACCTTCGGTGAATCGAGCGTGGTACAGGCCAATCCGGGCCAGGTGGGCCTGGGTGCTCGCCAAATCGAGTTCCGAGCGAATATAGAGTTCTGAGCTCTGACTCGGAGTGTTTTGTGGATTACGCCTTAGCGGGCTGCCGTGTAGCCCGTTAAGGCGTTCTTTTTGTGGGCAGTGGTTCGTCGGAGGCGGCGGCCTTCCGAAACTGCCACGCTCGCTCCGCTCGCGGGGCGGACGATGCGTCCGCCCCTACACAAGCAGGGTGCGCCGCGGAGTGTGTAGCCCCGGACGCCTCGTCCGGGGTTGCGCGGGAAAGCGCGCAATAAGGATAGGTGTCAATGGATGTTTTGAACGATCACTAGTCAGATATAGGGAAACGAAAGGGGCGAAATGGAGATTTTGAGCGATGCTCCCGTGGGCGTGTCGATTCGTAAACCAACGGGCCTTGAAGTGCCAGATGTGCGGCTCGATTGGTCTTCAATTTTCTCCTTCCTCGCGACACTCCTGGTCCTGACTGCCCTGTTCTTCGCGAGCACCTCAGTAGCGGCGAATACTGGCAGTCGCTCTTCCGAAGATCCCAGCTCTTCTCCACAGATCCAGGTCCACAGCATGGACGTCCAAAAACAGAGCGTGATCGTGGTCGATCCGACGGCACACCAGCCAGTCAACGTCGCGAAGGGCGATAATTTTGGCGTCTGGACATTGATGGGCGTGATCGAGGAGCCGGAAGGCATCCTCGCCGTCTTCGAAGAATTGAAGGACCGCCGAGGCAGCATTATCTATGTGGGCAAAAGGGGTGTGGTGCTGAGCCTGCCCAAGAGTCTTGAGCCTACGACGGCTGTAGCGAGCACTTTATATCGCGGGCGGACACAAGCAGAGATCGCCAAATCAGAAAACGACATCCTTAGCCAGGAACTCCTGGTCGGCACGGCCGATCCCGAGTATGCCGCGGTTGCGGCTGCACTTCCTCCTTTGCGGGTTCCCAGTTTCGTGGGAACCCGGGAGTCCGACGATAAACCGACATTCGCCTTCGGCGCCTTCAGCGATGAGATTTACGTCGACCTCGGGAAGCTCTTTCAAGGAATCCGTGATGCCAGGGCAAGGGACGACGTTTGGGAAGGACTCGTCGGCGGCTGGCTTCCGGTGAATCGTTTTGTTTTCCCCACCACCGAGACTGGATATTGGGAAGAGACCATGTTCGCCGAAGAGCCGGGCCACTTCTGGACCCAGCCCGTTTGGTACCGCGCCCTACTGGTTGAGCGTGCCCAGCTCAAAGAAGCCCATTATTATTATCACCACCTTCCATTTCCCCCGCGCGGCGAACCCTCGGCCGCGGAGTTCTACAAAGCCTTGTATCACGTCCACGCAGTCTGGGCCCGCGATCTCAATCCTCCTATGAAGATCAACGTGCCTGATGCCAGCCTCAACGATTTCTGCCTGCACGCTTTGTTGATGGAAGAAATAACGCGCGTGGGTGACCATCCCAAATACGGCTACCCTCCGCTTGGAGGAATCAACGTGTTTGGCGGATACGGATATAACAATGTGGATACGTTTCAGGACACCTTCAACACCAGTGTCGCCGCGTTTCTCGAATGGGGCCTCTTCGACGTCGCAAGGCGTTACATAGACGATTACTTCACGAACTCGGTGCGCGACGACGGCTCGATCGATACTCGCGGTCCTGAGATCGGCCAGTACGGCAAAATGCTAGCCGTAATGGCGAAGTACTATGCCTACACCCACGACGAAAAGCTCCTGCGCAAGCATGAAAAGAAGATGGAAGCCATCGTGAGCCTCTTTGACACACTGCGAAAACAGTCGAAAGAGGTGCCCTCTTCAGACACCTCCTATGGCATCATTCGCGGCTGGTCGGAGCACGATAGCTCGCTGAAAGTCGATCCGTACCGTTTCATGCAGCCCCACTTCTCCAACAATGCGGAAGCCGCTAGAGGATTCCACGATCTCGGCGAAGTATGGGTCGAAATGGGCCGCAAGCTCCGCGATGCTACTCTCGAAAAAAGGGGCTGCGACACGTTGCAGCAAGCTGCTGAAATGAAGAAAGACTTGGATTCCGCCATCGAGAGATCCATTGATCGCAGCAAGCAACCGCCGTATGTTCCGGCCGTTGCCGGCGACACGCCAACTTATGGGAAAGAGCGCGCGTACGCCGAGATGCTCGAGTCCGCTGAACTGACGGAAAAGCAGGCTCGACTGGTCACCGATTCTCTGGCTGCCCGGGGCGAGTCGCTCTTCGGACTTCTCAGAGGTGGACCGTATTACAATGGATTTCTGGATTTTGGTCCCGCATATACCAGGCTGTTGTATGACTGGCCGCGCGAGTTCCTGCTTCTTTACTACGCCCACCGGGCACACATCTATTCGCGCGGAAACTGGACTGCCGTGGAAGGCGCCAGGATCGACGGCACACTCGAAGGCCCCTATTGCACTCCTTCGGAAGTTAGCATTCCAACGTTTACGAAGTGGATGCTGGTATTTGAAAGTCCAGACGAACCGGTCGTATGGCTTGCTAAAGCGACGCCGAGGACCTGGCTTGAGCAGGGGAAGACCATCGCGGTCGAGGCTGCACCGACCCGCTTCGGAAACGTGGGGTACGAATTGCACTCCGACATTGACCATGGAAAAATCTCTGCTGTCTTGCGTTTGTCGGAGGGATACGGGGCGGTCATTAAGCTGCGTTTGCGGGTACCCGGTGGCAAGAAGCTTCGCGGAGTCACTCTCAACGGTACTCCCTGGAGCGATTTTTCACCTGAGCAGGAGGTGGTGAACATTCCTTCAGGGCGGGACGGAAGGATCTCGATCGAAGCCACCTATTGATTTGTTGAGGGGATGAAAGCCCGCATGTCAAATACGTCCAAATGATGGAGCGTATCTCTTCACGAATATAATGGCTTATGATTCCGCGCCGTATTGAACTTCGTCTCGCCATCTCTCGGTGCACCCTCGTATTTGTCTCCGCCGTCCTCTGCGGAAATCCAGGCACATGGTTGATCGCTCAGGCTTCTAAGACTCCAGTGGCCGTTGAGTCTCCCACTGCCACGGCCGAGCGCGGCATCAGCCTCGCCACCAGGGGTCAGTGCAAAGAAGCGATGCCCAGCCTAAAGAGAGTCATCCCTAAGATTCAGGGGGACAAGGACCTGCTGCACGACGTTGTGATGGCACGCGCACAGTGCGGGATGGCTACCGATCAACGAGACGTGGTCGCCGAGTCTCTCATCACGCTGAGGCACGAGTTTCCGGGGGATGCGAAGGTCCTCTACATTACAACCCGCTATCTCTCGGAACTGGCTAACCGCACAGCCCAGGAACTATTACAAAAGGCTCCCTCGTCGCCCGAAGCGGAGACTCTGATCGCCGAGGCGTTTCAAGCTCAGGGGAAATGGGACGATGCCACAGCGCAGTATCACAAGATCCTCGAGCAAAACCCGAATCAGCCAGGGATTCATTACCAACTGGGCCGGATCCTTCTTTCCAAGCCTTTGGATCCCGCGGTCACCGAGGAAGCCACAAAAGAGTTCGAGGCTGAACTAAAGGTCAACCCGACCTCACCCTCCGCGGAGTTCATGCTCGGTGACCTTGCGTGGAGAAGTCAAAAAGCCGATGAAGCGATTGAACACTTTTCCCGAGCGACGCAATTTGACACCGGACTGGCGGAGGCCTACCTCGGACTCGGTATGGCGCTTAATGCGGCGGGAAAGTACTCGGAAGCGATCGCACCTCTCAAGAAGTATACGGAAATGGATCCCTCCGATCCCGCGGGCTACTACCAACTCGCGACTGCCTACGCCCGCACGGGAAACAAGCCGGAGGCTGATCGGCTTCTGGCTTTGCAACGGCAGATGGAGAAAGATAAGCCGCGAATTGTCACGCCGCCGCCGCAAGACATTTCCCAGCCCCACTAGCCGAATTGACGCCTATCGCTTACTTCCATTTCCCTTCCCCTTCGACGATCGTTATATATCGGTCGAGCGGCAAATTGGTAAAACGTTCGGTCGTACCGCCGGGCTGTGGCCATTTCACATCGAGCCAATCCACCTTCGTTCGCTGCCCGAGGCCCAGCACAAGACGTGGGTCGTGCGCAGACAAATAGCCACCACCTCCAAACTTATAGCAATCGCGCTGAAAGGTACCGCATCGGTAAGTCACCTTAGCTCCGATTGCGTCGATGTTGGATTTCCGACCTACAAGCCGAAGGCCCAACCAGTGGTTTTGACGGCCCGCATTGTTCCGCAACAGAATGGGAGAGCTATCACCCACCGAGACCAGCACATCCACTGAACCATCGTTGTCGAAGTCCCCGACGGCCAACCCGCGGCCAGCGATCAGTCTGGAGAAGATCGGACCGCTTTGCTTGCTGACGTTTTCGAAACCGTCACCGGTGTTTCGAAAGAGCAACATGGGCTCTTCATAGGTCACACCTGCAACCATCTTGGCCACATTCAATTCGGGATGGCCATTAGAGAGAATGATATCGGCGTTGCCGTCGTTGTCGTAGTCGAAGAATTTCATTCCCATGCCGCTAAGATTGAAGGTTTGCGAGGCGATCCCAAAGCGCGGAGCAACATCTCTGAAAGCGTCATCCCGCTCCTGGTGATAGAGCGAGAACATCTCGTGATCCACGGTAGTTAGGAAAAGGTCGATCTTGCCGTCCTGATCGTAATCGCTGGCATCCACAGCCATGCCCGATCGGGCGCGGCCGAAGGGGCTGAAAGCCACGCCCGTGAACGCGCCTGTCTCCTCGAAGCGTCCCTTACCCCGGTTCATCCAGAGGAAGTTCGGCTCCGTATCATTGCCTACAAAGAGGTCCATCCAGCCGTCATTGTTGATGTCGGCCGCAACAACGCCCAACGCCTTTCCCAGTGATTGCGTAATACCGCTTTCTTTGCTGACGTCGGTAAATGTGCCGTCGCCGTTGTTGTGATAAAGCCAGGAGGACGTCGCTTTGTAGACGGCGGGCAGACAGTACCAGCGTTCACCAGTAAGTTTGTCTCCGCACCAAACGGTTGTGTCGAGCTTCAAATACTGGCATACAAACAAGTCCAGCCGCCCGTCGTTGTCGTAATCGAACCAGGCGGCGCTTGTACCCCACCCCGGCGCAGCCACCCCGGCTTTCGCCGTAACATCGGTAAATGTACCGTCGCCGTTGTTGTGATAAAGGATGCTGCGTGGGTACTGAGTGACGTAAAGATCCGGAAAACCATCCGCGTCATAATCGCCCACAGCGACGCCCATGCCGTAAGCGTTTCCCGTCACACCCGCCTTTTCCGTCACATCGGTAAAAGTGCCGTCCCGGTTGTTGTGGTAAAGGGCATTGCGGAGGGGCTGCTTGGGGGTATAAAAATCGCATGGCCCGCTGTTAACCAAGTAGATATCCATCCAGCCGTCGTTGTCGTAGTCAATAAAAGCGCAGCCGGCGCCCATGGTTTCGGGTTCGTTCATACTTTGGGAAAAACCCGCCACATGGGCCCACGTTATGCCACTCCGCGAGGAAGGAATTTCTTCAAAAGCGGGCGGAACAGTTGCGCCGATGGGTTTCGCAGCCTCGCTTTGAAGAAGGAAAGCGGAAGGAATGATGCTGCTCAGCCCTGCCGATGCGAGCGCACCGAGGAATTCGCGGCGCGAAACAGAATCCCGTTCCTTCTTCTTACTCTCGGACATGAACCGAATCTTGTACCGAAATTTGCATCAACCTTATCACTGCCATCATCCGTTCGACGTCGAAGGAATCGTTCGCACCCATGGACAACTAGCTACATCCTTCAGCCTGCTACTCGTCTGCTGCTCTCGAAATATGTAGCGACTTCGCATCCTCCATCGGCACCTCAAAATCCAGTCTCTCGGATCCCCGGGCAAGGAGTTTGGAGTTCTCCGTCCGCACCCGATACTCATCCGGCTCCAACCCTTCGATCGTAACAGGCACTCTCTTCACTATCCCGGTAGTGTCTTCGATTTGCAAACTCAGCGCCGGTCTCCTGCGATCAAAAGTCAGTGATTTGATTTCACCCTGCCGCAGAGTTACACGAATTTTATCGGGGACGATCACCAGCCGTTTGCGGACACCATCTTTGGGAAACACTCGGACCTCATTGGTTTCGTTCTCAACCCGGCATCCATAGCCTATCCACCCGAAGCTGGGGTCGTTCACTACATAGGATTTAGCTCCTTGAATGAAGGCCCACAAGCCGGAACCTCCTTCGAATGTTCTCGGCGGTTCACAGGCAAAAACGCCGGGATCGAGTTTGAACCATCCGAAGCCCATACCGTCAGGCAACACGTTGTGAAGCACGCTCATCATCCCGGCGTAGCCTCTCAAGAGAAAGGAAACGTCCCCAGTATCTTCAAAGGCCTGCATCAACGCCATGCCGTTCAGAGCCTCGGAATGCCAACAGGAAATCTGGCCCCTCAAGTCGGGATGTGCGAATAAGTCATTCCCGTACAAGAACCAGATGGGTTGCCCCCCGCCTCGCATTGCCTGCAAAACTTGCAACACTTCCGCATTTCTTTTCCAGCTGTCTGCTTCCCCATGTGTCCCGCCGAAGTAGCGGGTAAAAGAGTAAACCTGCGCCTGTGCAGTTTCGTCAATCTGTATCTCCGAGCTGTATGGATAAGGATCAGTCAGAAAAACCTGGTTGGTTTCCTTCATCAATGCCAGGATCGTTTCATACTCCTTCTGCCACCCCTCGCTTTTAAGGTCTTCGACAATGTTCACGGCATTCAACCCAGTGATCAGGCCAAAGTGCTTATATGGTCCCGTCGTGAACCATTTTCTACAGGTTTCATAACAGAGCCGAAGATAGTCCAGCGCGCTACGATGCGAAAGAACATCGTATTCGCGCCCAATGCGGTACATGCCGTGATAGATATTCGTGACGAAGGCGTAATTGTAGGTTCGCCAGGTGGTCTCGCTTCTTTTCCTGGACCAACTTCCCCACGGACTCGACGGCGTCCTCACTTTCCAGTACAACGACGCCCGGATTTCGTAAGTCTCGGGATTCTGTATGTACTTGAACAAACAATCGGACACGAACATCTCCAGCTTATCGATCTCATCGCGTGCTGGAAAAACGGAATTCTTCGCCACCAGGAATACGGGATCACCGAAGCCGGGGTCGTCAGTGCCCCCCACTTCCCAAACGTCATCATTGTCATCGAGCCGCGTCGCGCGCCGATAGTCGAATGGCAGGAACATATGATGGCGATGGTACGGATCGTTCGGACTCACCACGAATTGCCGCTCCGCCATAAAGCGGGCTCGTGCCTTCAGCAACTGTTCCGCATCTTCGACGCAATAAAAATGCAGATTGGTCCAGCGTTTTCCGTTGTACACCACCCGGATGCTTTTCTGTCCCCTGCCGCGAAACGACAACGTCAGGCTTGTGCATTTGTCTGTACGCTTTCTCTCTTTGACTGTAATTCCGTCCGAATGGATCTCGAGAGCCTCAAGGTCGTTGATGCAGTTCAGTTCGACGTAGGTGTCTGTGTCCTCCTGCACAACCATAGCGGGCACGATGCGAATTCCGAGATTACCGGCCGCCGTTAATTCTTTCGCGACTTCAGAATAGCTATCAAGAAACACGAATCGCATCTGGTATGACTTCTTTTGCCCAGGCTCCAAGACCAGGGACGAATGTCCGTTCACCCAGGGATTCCAGTGCCAGTTTCGAAGGTCTTTGGCGGCATTGGAGTGCACCGCGAACAGATCGGTGCCGATCCAATCGTCGCCCTGGACGGGCGTTTTATAGATGCATTCGAAGGAAGTGTCCTGGATGCAGTGAAACAGAAGAAATGGCGCGTCTCCGCGCGGACGCTGCAGTAATGCGTAGGAACTGTGGCCGGCCACGAAAGCATGGCAAAGGACCTTCTGTTCGTGAATAATCTCTTGCATAGCCGCCAGCTTCCCGCTGGCGTTTGCCAGAGTTGTCGTGGCTCCCGCATATGGCGCGGCGTAATCATCGTTGGCGCGTAGCGGGAATGCGAGTTCGCCGAACTCCAAGGTGCGACCGGTCGCATTTTCAAACTCTACGTCCCACAGCAGCGAGCCGTCATCGGAGAAGCGATAGCTGATGCTGAGGACGTAGCTCTGGATGCCACCTTCGCTTTGCGAGCGCGCTGCATACGTGACGGAAAATACCTTTCCGTCGAATTCAACCTTGCGGACATCCGCTGAAACCAGGGTCGACTCGTGTTTCCACTTTCCCGAAACGTAATAGTGGACAAAGCTCTCCTGCTCGCGAATCCACTCCGATGTCTTCAGTGCCCAAACGGTAGTCACGATGTCCCCAGTCCAATGCGTGTCTCCATTCTGAACACCCTGGGTGTTCTTGGAGTTTCCCAGGAAGTTTGTTCCTAACGCATCGTGCGGATCAGTTATCGAATAGAGGGTGCCATTCCTGCGGTCAAACGTCACGATCATCCGGCTCGACGAAAGCCGCACCAGATCGGACTCGTTCGTGGCGCGTGAAGCGTACGGAACCGAGCGAGACGGCGGTGACGTCTCCGTGGCAGGAACGTTGGGAACCAGCGCAGCCACACCAACGGTTCCCATTGATTTGAGCAGGTGACGACGGGAAAGATCACTGGTCACTGGAAGCTGGTAGCCTTTGGAGTGTGATTTTTGAAGCCATCAATGCGCCGAGCATACATCTCCAGCCCCGCAGGCGCATCCCCTCAGAAAAACCCGATGAGTCCTCGGCCTGAAAGTTTGTCACAGGTGCCGGAAACCTACTTTCCAGGCAACACATACTGACCCACGGACTGAGGCCGGGAACGCAGCGCGTCACGGATGATTTTCTGGGTTAGCGAAAGTTCCGCACCCACCAACTCCAGGCGCGGTGGGCGGACTCGCGTGTTCCCAATCCCGACTTCCGCCTGGACCAATTTGATGAGTTGAACGAAGTTCGGCACCGTATCCATGCGGAGTAAAGGCAAGAACCAGCGGTATAACTCGAATGCCTTGTCACTCTCTCCGTTGATACCGCAGTTGAATAACTCTACCGACTCCCGCGGCAGCGCATTCGCCAAGCCAGCGACCCATCCCGTAGCTCCCACCCCGATGGCTTCCAGCACAGCGTCATCGACTCCGACAGAAATCTCGAGCCGCCGGTTCAGAAGGGCTCGGATCGCAGATACTCTCCTGGCATCGGTACTTGATTCTTTGACGGCCTCAAGGTTCTCGTACTCAGCCGCCAACTCCTGAATCTGCTCCGGAAGAAAATCCGTTCCATAGGCTACGGGGTTGTTGTAGAGCATGCACGAGAGGGGCGATGCTTCAAATACGGCCGTGACGTGTGTCTTCATCTCCCGCCAATCTCCCCTGTAAACATAAGGGGGCAGCACCATCAGGCCATCGCAGCCAAGATCCGTCGCGGCTTTCGCGAGAGCCATTGCTTCCGATGTGGTCAACGCCGAAATTGAAGCCACCACCGGCCCACGCTGCCCGACAGCTTTAACACATGTACGAAGAACCTCCAGTTTCTCGTCGAACGACAGGGTTGCACCTTCGCCCAACGAACCGAGCGCCACAATTCCCGTGCAACCGTTATCCAAAAGCCAGCGGCAGTGTTCCGCCATAAAACGATTGTCAACACTGAGATCGCTGGTAAAAGAGGTCGTGATTGCAGGCATTACGCCCTTCCAATTCATGAAAGGCCTCCTGTTAATTGCTCTTGTTCGGGGCCCTGGCATTCGTTACGGCTGCCCCGGCTTTCAGCCTGTCTCACCCGTCTGCGAATCGATGACCTTAATCCAATGAAACCATCACGTCATGCGTCAGAAAGCCAGCACCTTTAGAAAAAATGATTAGGGTGGGCACCGATAACGAGATGAGCACTGGATTATGAGTAGATACCGGGCTATTTTATGGATACAATATGCAATCGTCAAACAATTATCGCGGACCTAAAAACGTGCCCCAAACCTCAATCGGTGAAGGAAATGAGAGTCACAAACAGCGCGAGTTAACACGCGGATTGGACCTCTTCGATTCAACCATGATGGTAGTTGGGGCCATGATCGGCTCCGGCATCTTCATTGTTCCTGCCGAAATGGCCCGCCAAATCGGCGCCGCGGGTTGGCTATTGCTGGCTTGGGGTGTAGCCGGGGTTCTGACTATATCGGGGGCACTGTGTTACGGGGAGCTTTCCGGAATGATGCCTCGCGCAGGGGGCATGTATGTTTATCTTCGCGAGGCTTACTCTCCCCTCTGGGGTTTCCTGTATGGTTGGACATTATTTTCGGTTATCGAGACCGGCACAATCGCAGCGGTAGCGGTCGCGTTTGCGCGCTTTTCTGGCGTGCTTTGGCCGGTTATCTCGGAAGAAAAGTATCTGATTAGCCCGTTCCGCCTCTCTACTCACTACGCCCTCTCACTCTCAACCGCGCAAACGCTTGCCATCTGTGTCATCGTTCTCCTCACCTTCAGCAATACCTTAGGCCTGCGCTATGGCAAATTGATCCAAAACATATTTACGGTCGCGAAGACGGGCGCGCTGGGCGTGCTTATCCTTCTGGGCATTTTCTACGGGCGCAATGCGGCCGCGATCTCTGCCAATTTCGGGGCCGCCTGGCACCCGCGCGGAACTGAGGCCTTATCTGCCGGCCTGAATGCCACAACGGCGTTTGGCCTCTTCACGGCCATCTGCCTCAGCCAGACTGGATCATTGTTCTCTGCCGACTCTTGGCACAACATTGCCTTCGCGGCGGCGGAGGTGAAGAGAGCCGAACGCAACGTAACCCTTGCCATGGTGATAGGCGCGACCCTGGTGATCGCGCTGTATCTGCTCGCGAACGTAGCTTATTTGGTTACGCTCCCTCTCGAAGCAATCCAGACAGCACCTGCAGATCGTGTTGGAACAGCCACCTTACGAGCTATGTTTCCTGGCGTTGGGACAGGGTTGATGGCCGCCGCGATCATGATCTCGACTTTCGGAACTATCAACGCACTGACACTCACTGGAGCCCGTGTCTACTACGCGATGGCTCGCCAACGACTTTTTCTCCCTTTCGCCGGCAGACTGAACGCCGCTAACGTGCCGGCCTCGTCCTTGACGCTGCAGGGTTTGTGGGCCGCCCTTCTAGTGCTTCCCCGGACGTACAATCCTGCGACCCAGGCTTGGGGAAACCTCTATAGCAACTTGCTCGAATACGTAATCTCCGCAGCGTTGATCTTTTACGTGCTCACAGTGGCGGGAGTCTTCCGCCTTCGTATCACAAGGCCTGACGCTCCACGTCCATATCGAACGCTGGGATATCCATGGGTCCCTGGTTTGTACATCCTGGCAGCCAGCATCATCCTCCTCGTGCTCTTTGTGTATCGGCCGTCCACAACCTGGCCAGGATTGCTGATTGTGCTGCTGGGAATACCCATCTATTTGCTGATTGGCGGGGGAGGACGCACTTCACTTTTGAAATCAGATTCGCCTACCACCACCGGTTTGCAAAGCACCGAATAACAGCAACCTATACAGACGTTCCAAGTGCTGACAGACATGATGAAACCCAGTGAACTCCGCACACTGCACCTTTCGAAGCAAAGGCTGTTCATTGCCTTAACAATCGTTCTGGCCTCGCAGGCAGCTTATGCACAGTCCCCTGCCGTGACCGATCTCCTGCGTCGTGCGTTCGTCGGAAAAGAGTTTGCCGTTCAGCCATTCGGGCCAGTCCGCTGGATCGGAAAAGGAGAGTTCTACACGGTTCTCGCGCCTTCTGACAAACGGGAGGGGTTAAACGACATCGTGCGCTACGAGACGGCCACTTCTAGACGGGAAGTCCTCGTTTCGGCATCGCAACTTATCCCCCCTGGTGGCGACAAACCGCTGGAGATCGAGAACTACGCATTTTCAGAGGATCTGAAGAGTGTACTGATCTTCACTAATTCCAGGCGCGTCTGGCGGCAGAACACACGTGGCGATTACTGGGTGCTCGACCGCCAGGCGAACACGCTTCGGAGACTTGGAGACGGGGGCCCCCCAGGCTCCTTAATGTTCGCCAAGTTTTCTCCGGACGGATCCAAGGTGGCGTACGTGCGGTTCAACAACATTTATGTTGAAGATGTGCACAGCGGAGTGGCCACACGGCTAACGTTCGACGGTAGCGAAAAGATCGTGAACGGTACGGCGGACTGGGTTTATGAGGAGGAGTTCTCCCTTCGCGATGGATTCCGCTGGAGCCCCGACGGCAAACGCATTGCCTATTGGCAGTTCGACACCCACGATGTGGAGAACTTCGCTCTGGTCTACGATACTGGGGCACCGTACAAAATAACGACTGGGCTTCCTTATCCCGAATTCGGCGTCTACCCCGTGGTGCGGCAGATACCTTACCCGCAACCCGGGACCACGAATTCCTCGGTGCGCGTCGGCGTAGTGCCTGCCCTCGGCGGAGAAACACGGTGGATGCAGGTCCCCGGATACCCAAACAATAATTACATCGCGCGCATGGAATGGGCCGGCGATTCCGACACGCTGGTTCTTCAACATCTGAATCGATTGCAAAACACAAATGATGTGTTGTTGGCCGACGCCCGAACGGGCGCTGTGCGGACCATTCATCAGGACCATGACTCAGCATGGGTGGACGTAGTGGATGATGTGAAGTGGCTCCGTGGCGGAAAGGAGTTTCTGTGGGTCAGCGAACAGGATGGTTGGCGCCACGTTTATGTGATCTCACGCGAGGGAAAGCAAGTACGCCTGGTGACGCCGGGAGTTTTCGATGTGATCGAGGTCATCGGAATCGATCCTGAGGAAGAGTGGCTCTACTTCACGGGTTCGCCCGAGAATGCCGCCCAGCTTTATCTATACCGGATCCGGATCGACGGAAAAGGAACTCCGGAACGTCTGACTCCCGCGAACCAGCCGGGCACGCACTCTTATCAGGTTTCGCCCAACCTGAGTTGGGCATTTCACACCTACTCGACTTTCGATATACCACCTCTCACGGAGTTGGTACAGCTGCCCAAGCATAAGCAGCAGCGGGTAATTGAAGACAACGCGAAACTACGCTCTGCCGTGAAGGGTCTGGTGTCGTCGCCGACCGAGTTCGTTCGCATAGATATTGGCGAAGGTGTCACCCTGGATGGCTGGGTCATGAAACCAAAAGATTTCGATCCCTCCAGGAAGTATCCCGTGCTTGTTTACGTGTACGGTGAACCGGCTGCGCAAACCGTGGTTGACCGGTGGGATGAGGAAGTATTTCACCGCGCTCTGGCCCAAGACGGATACGTGATCCTCAGCTTTGACAATCGCGGGACACCGGCTCCCAAAGGGCGGGCGTGGCGCAAAATCATCTACGGCAGCGTCGGAGTTTTGTCTTCGAAAGAGCAAACATTGGCCATTCAGGCTCTCGAAAAGACGCATCCTTATCTCGATCCTAATCGCGTAGCAGTCTGGGGCCGTAGTGGTGGCGGCTCGAATACGTTGAATCTGATGTTTCGCCATCCTGAGGTTTTCAAAGTGGGTATGGCCGTGGCACCCGTTCCGGATCAGCGCTTGTATGACACGATCTATCAGGAACGCTTCATGGGATTGCCACAGGACAACGCCGACGGCTACAGAGCCGGATCGCCCATTAACTTCGCCGAAGGTCTGCAGGGCAAGCTATTGCTGGTTCACGGGTCCGGCGATGACAACGTGCACTATCAAGGCAGTGAACTCCTGGTGAATCGGCTGATAGAGCTAGGCAAGCCGTTCGATTTTATGACCTACCCGGGACGAACCCACGCGCTTGTGGAAGGCCCGGGAACAGCCTTCCACCTTTACAGTCTGCTGGCCAGATACCTGGAGGAGAATCTTCCTCCAGGTAACGGCAAGCAGGAATGATCACCTTTTTCGCATTAACCACTGCAAAAGAGGCGTCGACTTGACCCGGGGCACTCTTTCAATCGACGTGAGATTGAACAGTAGAGCTCGCGTAGGCATATCCATCATCCGAGCCGGCCGATGACTTCAAACCTGCGCTTCCCCGCCGTCGAAATAATGACCGTGTCCTTGTGAATTCCTCCCATTGCTGCAGGCTGGCCGTTCACGGTCAGCCCTTGGAGAGGCATGTTCTTCGGGAGTCGGAACTTGAAATGCACTTCCTTCGGAACCGACGCTCCGCTCAGTTCCACATTCCCGGTCACAACTTTCGCGTCCTGCTGAGCTACAAGGTCGAAGGTAACGCGTCCCCAGCGAGTGGGGACCCCCTCTGCTCGGATCTGCTTGCCCGAGCCGACCCACTCGCGCGGCACGCCTTTCGCCACGTACAGAATGTCCTCATCGGAATCTTCCAGCACCAGCATCCAGCGAACAATCAGAGGAATCGTCTGTTGTGCGGGAACGCAATAGAGTCCCGAGTCTCCGGTGATCCCCGTAACCTCGCCGGCGGTCCAACTGCCCCGCGTATGAACGTGAAAGCGATGCGCATAAAGAAAGAGCAGAAATTCTTCGATGCGATCCAGGCGCAGAAGCATCTGCGCGTAGCCGTATGAGATGAATCCAAGAATCTCGCGCCCCTCTTCCTGGAAACGCCACACATTTGCTACAACTCCGAGTGTGGTTGCTCCGTAAGCCCGCATGCAATCGATCACCAGGTTCGCCAGGCGCGGCGGCAAGATATCGGCCTGCAACAACTCGGCGTAAGGACGATGCGGCCATTGCTGCGGGCTCGGGCGTTCTTTCTCGAGCGATTCGCGAAATGTGAGTGTCGTGCCCGGGAATAGTCCAAGGTATGGTGGCGTCTTGTCGCTCTGTATACCTCTCTCGATACCCTCGATAGTCCGGTCCTGCAGAGTCTTGCTGCGCGTGAGCCATGAAGCAGCCAACTTCTCCATCTCCGGCATCGACCTGAGCCGTGCCAATTCCGTCCATGTCCGAGCAATATCCTTGAATCCGCGCGCCGCGAACGCGCTGTTTGCGTAATAAGGCTGCCAATATAGTGATGGATTCTCGTCCAAGCAGGAGTCCGATTCACTCCATCCCTTGATCAACCCATAGCCAGGATCGTCGTGCGACAACCGAAGACTCTCGTCGTGCATCGCGACCAGCAATTTCGCCGTTGATTCAATCTTTGCCCGGTGCTTCAACATTAGCGCGCTATCGTGCGTGTAGCTGAAGTACCTGGACAATAGCGACAGAGTCATACCAAACTGAGCCGTTTCCGGACCGCGCATGTCGATCATTCCATCGGCATCAACGTATTCGCTGAAATAGTTGTCGATGAACAGGCGAGCGGTCTCCAGGCGCCCCCACTCCATATTGGTATAGATCGCGCTGGTAAAGATGTCCTGGAATCCGTCGTACTCCGAGCCGGCATAGTCGCGGTCAACGGCGCCATACTTCGGATACAACCCGCCGGGTCGTGTCATGAGCTCCTTGGCAAAGGAGTGCTTTGACATATCGATCCACACGTTCTGTGGTAATGCCGCTGGGGCGACGTCATGGAGTTCCTGGTCCCAATAGCCCGCAAACGCTAGGAGAGCACGATAAAACTCCTCCGGTTGGGGATCTGTCCGGGTGGGACGGTACGCAGGATAGCTATGCCCGTACACAACTTCTGCAATCTTCCCACCTTCGATCCGTGCAGTGCGATGCCAGGTGTGCACTATGTATTTGTTCTTGTTTGGCCCAACCTCGCCAAAGACGATGACTTCCCAATATTGGTTGTCGGATATGGGAATAACTTTGCGAACGGCAGGCATCCACCCACCAACCAGGCCGTCGTAGATCTGCCCGGTCTTGAGCGCTTCGCGGAGCTGGAGAGAATACTGAATGGGATGGTAAGTCCTCGTGTTCCCGCTCCGGTAAACGGGAGTGACATCATAAGCCTCCTTGGTGCCCACAAAAGTCGTCCACGTGCGCGGATTCTTCTCGGCCGATGCCATCGGGGGAGCTGCCGACTTCACGGCCTCCGGATCGGGATCGCCATTCTGCAAGAGATGATCAGCCAGTTGGTCGGGCGAGGAAAGTCCAATCTCCTTGAGAGTGAGGCCAAGATAAGGAGTTCCTTCCTGTATTGACGCTTCCGCACTCTTGGCGAGGAAGCGGGTCAATCCCGTCGATGACAGGAATACCAGCGCCCCGTCCCGCGTGCGCAGATCTTCATATAGCTTCCAAGTCTCGGATTCGGTTCTGAATTCCGTAACCAACGTGTATCCTTCAACGGACACGGCGGCGCTACGATCAGGCTTCCGAGACGAATCAGCTGTGATCACGGGTCCTCGATCAGTTTCTGCGCCAGCCCGGCCCGTTAAGAGTTCGAAACCTGCAGCCGTTGCTGCGATCCCCTGCAAAAAATCTCGTCGGTCCATTGACATCGCAAGAACCTCAGTCCTGACTGGGTACGGAGATGGCGCTCAGCGTCGACGACGCCGGCCGCTTCTACCGGGTCCCCGGTCTTCTTTAATTTCGAAATTCGCTGGTGGAGTGACACCAAGCAGATACTGCACAAAGTAATCCCAACGTCGCCGCACCAGGTACAGTTCGTGCTCGCCGCTCTCGCCGTGGAACATGTTCGGAACGAACAACATGTCGAAGTTCTTGTTGGCCTTCATCAATGCGTCAACGAAGCGCATCGTTTCGACTGGATGCACGTTCTCATCAATGTCGCCGTGCTCCAGAAGCAAGTGCCCTTGCAGCCGGCTCGCCATCGTCACGTTCGATTGGGCCGCATAGTCATCCCGGAGAGGGTACCCCTGATAAAGTTCGTTCCACCACGCCTTGTCGAGACGAGCGTCGTGATCGCCTGACGTAGATACTCCGACTTTGTAAAATTCCGGAAAGGCCAGCATGGCGTGGGCCGCACCGTACCCGCCCGCTGAAGTTCCGTAGATCCCCACTCGCGTCACGTCCATAGACGGATAGCGCGCGGCCATCTGCTTGATCATCACGACGTGGTCTTCGAACGCTCCGCCCAGATTCCGGTAAGAAAACTGATGGAAAGCTCTCGAGCGTCCGGTTGTGCCGCGTCCATCCACCATGACAACAACGAAGCCCAACTCGGCCATCGACTGCAACCAGAGAGTACCCCCAAAGGTTTTAGGCACAAAAAACGATTGGGGGCCCGTATAAACGAACTCGACGATCGGATATTTCTTCGCCGGATCGAAATTCGAAGGATGCCAGATCAGCCCACAAAGGTCCGTACTTCCGTCTGCAGCCTTCCCTTGGAATGCCTCGGGGAACTTCCACCCTGTCTTCGTCAGCTCAGTCGCGTCCGATTTTTCCAGAACTCGCACTTCGGACCCATCTTTTGCGCGCCGCAAGACGGTTTCTCCCGGCAAATCGGGACGCGAGTAACTGTCCACGAAGAACTCTCCGTCTGGAGAAACACTGATCGAGTGGTTCGCCTTCTCGGGAGAAAGCAGCCTCAGATCCTTTCCGTCAAACCCGACACTGTAGAGATGGGTCTGATACGGATCCTCATCCTTCTCACGACCACTGGCGGAAAAGTACACCCGCCGATTCTTTTCGTCGACGTGTTCGATCTCCCGGATGACCCAAGCACCCTGGGTTACTTGGTTCTCAAGCTGTCCGGCTTTACTGAAGAGATACAGATGATTCCAGCCATTTCTCTCTGAGGTCCAAAGAATCTCCCCCGTAGCTTCAACAAAGCGGTACATCGTTTCCCCGGGATCGACGTATGCGTCCGATTGTTCCCGCAGCAGAACTCTTTGCTCACCAGTGGACGCATCGACCACTCGCAGTTCCTTGGCCTTGTATCCGCGGTCATCATAGTCGTAGCGGAGGCACTTGCTGTCGGGGAGCCAGTCGAACCCGGGGCCGTCCTGAAAGGGCAGTTCGATCGCGGCGGAATCCACGTCAATCCGCTTGCCCGATTGAATATCAAAAATGATCGGCATGGCCTTCGCCAGCACCTCGCCGGGCAGGGGATAAACGTACGTGAACGCCCGCGGATGCAGTTGATCGGGTGGCACGAATTGAAGACTGGTGAATCTGCCTGAGTTCCTGGAATCGATGCGATAGGTGATGAGCTTGGAGGAATCCGGCGACCAAAATACTGCCGCCGGCTGCCGCACACTTTCGGTTCCTTGATCGACCATCAGACGCAGCGAAGGCAAGGGCGTTGCATAGTCCCATGCCGCGACTCCGTCGTAGGTCAATTGCAGCACGGTGCCGGTCGAAACATCGCGCAAATACAGGTTGTGTTCCTTTACAAATGCCGCCCAACGCTTGTCAGGCGAGAGCACCTCGTTCGCACGCTCCGGTTGGGATGGCTCTCTCTGGCACTCATAAGTGGCCAGCAGGCAGTTCCACTGCACGCTGTCGATCGAGAAGCGAATCGCCTTCCCGCTGTCCGCGAACTCGAACTCAGTGAAAGGGAGATCTGAGGCCGAATAGTCCTGCTTTGCCGCATGGGAAAGCGCAGTCGCCAGGCGCGCGTGATCGAACGCCGGTCCACTTGTATTGTGCTCCGCGTCGACCAACATAAACTCAGAACCACTTGGACTGGTTTTGCGATAGAAAAATCGGTTTGTCTTTTCGATCCAGTGCGGGGATACCTCGGCAACGTAGACCAGGTGTCTCAGATTCCCAGGGAGAAATCGCTGCGCCCGCTGATAATCTTCCAGTTTTCCTTGCCCGAGAACGGTAGGGGAAACTGCCAGCAGAAGGAACGTAACGAGCCATGGTCGCGGAAATCGCTTCATCTCACCTCAGTCTTGACCTTTAGAAGGCATTCAGAGGTACGGATGGTCCTCAGCACAAACGTCCAATAGTGTATACAATATCCATCGAGTCCCGGCAACTACAATTCAACGGGAGGACTTATGAACCCATCTGGACGACTTTCTCGCAGGAATTTTTTGTCATCCCTCGCCGTCACCGCTGGTTCGACACTGCTACCAAAGGGTATGCTGGCAACCCCTCCGCAGGACCCAGTCGTCAACACGATCCAAAAGGATGCCAAGCCAGTAACACATGAGAAAGTCACATGGAGAGTTCTTCCCTTCCCCATGACGCAAGTTCGTTTGGGACAGGGCCCGTGCACGCTTGCGATGGAGGCCGACCGGCAATATCTTCATTCCCTGCCCCCTGACCGACTCCTGCACACCTTCCGCGTCAATGCCGGCATCCCGTCTTCGGCGCAACCACTGGGCGGATGGGAAGCGCCTGACTGCGAACTCCGTGGCCACTATGCGGGCGGGCATTACCTGTCTGCCGCTGCACTCATGTATGCCAGCACAGCAGACGAAGATCTAAAAAAGAATGCGAATACCGTCGTCGCCGAACTCGGCAAATGCCAGGCTGCTTTGAAGAGCGGCTATCTGAGTGCTTTCCCGATTGAATTCTTTGATCGACTCCGGGAGCGCCAGCGCGTATGGGCTCCCTTCTACACCATCCACAAAATCATGGCGGGCCTTCTGGACATGTACGTTTACACCGGCAATGAACAGGCTCTGGAAATGGTCCAAAAAATGGCGGACTGGACCGCCGGATACACCGGATCGCTCAGCTACGAACATATGCAACGTGTGCTCGGCACCGAGTTTGGTGGGATGGGTGAGGTTCTCTCGAATCTCTATGCTGTGACCGGCAAGGAGTATTACCTCGAAGTCGCGCAGCGCTTCGACAAGAAGCAGTTCTTCGATCCTTTGGCCGCTCACCGCGACGAACTCAAAGGCCTGCATGTCAACACACACATTCCGCAAGTAATCGCGGCCGCCCGGTATTACGAACTCACGGGCGATCACCGCTATCGCGACATTGCCCAATATTTCTGGGATGAAGTAGTGAGCGAACGCTCCTATTGCACCGGCGGGACCAGTAATGGCGAGTCATGGAACACAGATCCAGGCAAGCTTTCCACCGAACTTGGACCAAGTACGACAGAATGCTGCTGCGCCTACAACATGATGAAGTTGACGCGGCATCTGTTCGGCTGGTCGCCGGACGCCCGTCTGATGGACTATTACGAGCGCACGCTCTTTAATCATCGTCTCGGCACAATCAATCCCGAAGACGGCACCATGATGTACTACTTGCCGCTCGCATCGGGATATTGGAAAACCTTCGGCAAGCCCTTCGATTCTCTATGGTGCTGCACCGGCACCGGCTCCGAGGAATATGCGAAGCTGACCGACACGATTTACTTTCACAACGACGACTCACTGTACGTAAACCTCTTCATCGATTCCCAACTGGAGTGGTCGCAAAAGGGACTCCACGTACGACAGGAAACTCGCTTTCCGGAGGAACAAGGAACCACGCTAACAATCTCAGCGAAGAACCCAGTCCAGCTCGGTATCAATCTTCGGGTTCCATATTGGGCAGAGGGCGGCAGTGTAAAAATCAACGGAGCCGCATTGCCCGCTTTCGCCAGCCCCAGCAGCTATCTGACGCTGAATCGTGTATGGAATACCGGCGACAAGATTGAACTCAGCTTGCCGATGGGCCTGCATATCGATCCGATGCCCGACGATCAGACCATCCAAGCCGCCATGTACGGACCGCTCGTGCTCGCTGGGCGCTTCGACGCAGTCGCGAAAGAAATGAGCTATGGGGATTACGAGCCAAAACCCGGCAATCAACAAAAAGTCCCGGACATTACAGCTAACGCCGCCAGACCTACCGAATGGATTGAACCCGACGCGAAGCAGCCTCTAACTTTCCACGCCGTCGGGCAAGTGCAACCGTTGATGATGGTTCCTCTTTACAAGGTGATTCACGAGCGTTACGCAGTCTATTGGAAGGTCGACAACAAATCAACGTAGACCTGTATTAAGTAAATTTTCGTGTGAAATTTGCCAAGCCGATCGTCGTCGGCCCGGAGAATTGTCGAATCTGCTCATTCCGAAACTTCAAGCTTTGCCGTAACGGTGCCTCCTTTTGCCTCAATCCTGTAAAGCCTGCCGCCAAAGGGAACATTCCGAAGCGTGATGTTTTCGGTGAGCGCACTTCCTTTGCGAGGAACCGGTTCAAAATTCGGGCCGGCATCGACGAGCGCTTCGAGGCCAACGATGTTGAGCAGCGTTCCCCAACTGTAGTGGGGATGATCGACTCCGCAAGTACCGTCCGTGCTGTTATAGCTCTCGCAAGTGACGCGTTTCTCTTTCCAATTGCGCATGAAGAGATTTACATTCCGACGCGCGTATTCCGCCTGGTGAGTATCGTCCGCATAGCGCTTGATTCCCTGCCACACAAGATAGTTGGCGGGGCCCCAAATATGGCCATGCCAATATTCCTGCTCTGGCCAGAGCGGATCGTCTTTGGCCACCGTTGGCAGCAAGTTGGGGAGCCAGAATTTATCTTCACGATACATCCATGACAGAGTCTTCTCGGCGCGTGCTGTATCTGGCACTCCGGCAATCAATGGGTAGAAGTTCATCGGAGTAAGCCGCGTAAGCCAGTCGCTGCCGGGCTTTCCTGGTGTAAGCTGAACGACCTGCAATCGCAAACGAGCCGGCCCTGCGGAAGAACGCGCATACAAAAAAGAGATGGGATAGGTCTGGCCCGCCTCGCAGGCCACGTCGAAGATACGCTGCTCCTCTGGATCGACAACCCAACCATCCATCGTTTTTTGCCCGATCGAGATATCGCGAAAATCACCGCTGCCTAGTTTGAAACGAAACATGGCAGTGGCTGGCGCGGTGAAGACGGTTTGCACTTTCGCGAAAGCTTGCGTTGGATGGCCGCTATCTGCAGCATCTTCTTCCTTCCAGTCGTAGTCGAGTTGGCTGGTGTGCTCATTTCCCCTCTCGTTCTTGAATCCCGCATCAGTAGACAACGTCACGTCAAATCCGGACTTGAAGACGCTTTTCGGATCGATGTCGGCAGATTCGCTGGGTTGCGGTTCCCAGAACCGGCTGCAATAGATTCCGAGTTCTTCATTCCAAAGACGATCATTGATGCGCTTGTTCATAGCGGCATGTTCGGATTTGAATCGCGCGGCATCGGCAACTTTGCCGAGATAGGTGGCGATCTTCTCCATATATTCGGCGTCCATGGACCAGAGAGAGCTCAGATCGACTGCGTCAGCATTCATCGTCGTGCCAACAAGCTTTGTGCCCATGTATTCAACGTTGTCATCCCAACCGGTTTCGAACTGCGCGCCTTGCCAGAAATGCTGTTCCGAGCCCCACTCGAGCAAACCATTGTGATTTCCGTCGCGGGCTTTCATCCACCACTCATGCCAGCGCACAAGTTTCGGATAGACTTCCGCCAGGAACGGCTTATCAGGATGACGCTCGTTCATTTTCCAAACGCAAAGCGCCCCCACGGGAGGCATAGAACGGTGCACCGTGTTATAGGTGCCACCCTCAGCGGTCCAGTGCGAAAAGCTGGGCACACGCCCATCGGGATTCTGAAAACCGAGCACAGCACGGACAGTGTTCTTCGCACCCGCGGGATCTTCGAGGCTGGATAGCAGCCCATTGAAAAATAAATCCCAGACGAAATAAGGAATGAGATCGGGATCTTTTCCCATCCACCATCCCCGACCAATAGCGTGCGCCACGCGCTTATTGTCGCTGCTGTAGACACGCACGTTGTTGATGTTGTCCATGGTGGCGCCAAGGAAATCACCCCAGTCGCCTCCCGCAGAAACGCGATTCGCCATATAACGCTTTTCCGCAGCGGACAGAGTCGAATCGATCGCGTCGAATGATGGAGGTTCCCCTATGGCAGCTACGAAATGTGTGGGCGTGCTGGGAATAAGGGTAAGTGCAACTTCGGCACTGAAGGTCAAGTTCGCGCGAATATAGGTCACCCCACTATCGACACGAAGCGCAAATGGGATGAATCTTCCGTCCGAAGCAATGCCCGAACCGGTAACTCCGTTGCCTGCATCGTTGTAGACAGAATGAAAATGTGGCCAGGTGCCACCGGGCAAGCGCAAGGTCAGGGTGACCGGCTTATCCGTTTCGAGCTTGGCGACGATCGCGCTGGAGCCAACGCGACCCCAGGTGAATTGAATGTTCGCGCCTGCGTTGCGGAACGTGGACCGTGAGAAAGAGAAATCTGGGGCAGTTACCGCAGGCGGAACGTAAGCGGAGTCATTGGGGAACCACTTGCTTTTGGCGCCCTTTTCCTCCCACACAGGGTCGATCAGAAACCCAGCTGCATCGTCTACGACGAACGCAATCCCATAGGGAGAGTCGACGAAGTAATTGCCAATTTTGACATCGTAATCCTGAGCGGAAGCAGCGAGTGGAAATCCGGCGACTGCAATTACAAGCATTGTGGACGTAAATAAGAATAGCCTGGAGAATTTCATGGTTGTTTGGATCCTTATCCTGGAAATCAGGCTCGCAACGCTTACCTTCCCCTTCCCTTGCATCCCGGTACGCGGAATGAGCCAACCCTGCTCGTGTAATTGGCTGTTTCGCCTTTCTTCAAGTAGTCGCCCACGTACCAGAACGTGCAGTCATCGGTCGGGTCAACCGCAGTGGTGACGTAGTCCTCCCATCGAAAAGTGTTTGTTTGCGACGATTCGCCACTTGCTAGCACCGTCTCGTGCAGCGACAGGATGCCCTTAGGATCTTTCGCAGACCGCGCTGCAAAACGCTGCCCGGGAAAGTTCGGGGTACCACCGAACGAATAGCCAACCCCAATATCACCTTTCCGATCCATCGCGATGCTGGGCATCCACCGGTAGAATTCGTCGGGTGCGTAGGTGCCCTGCTGATACAAGTACGGATTTCGCTGTTTATCCACACGGAATTCGTACCAGCGAACAGCACCTCCCCCGGCTTGCGTCGCAACCGAATGTGCTGCAACGATAGACTCCCGTTTGCCGATCTTGCGGTAGACCAGTCTCTGCATCAGCTTGTCACCTTGCGCGTCGAGCCGTCGTTCGGTGCCAGGTTGCGGTACACAACTCGTGAGCTGCCCGTTGCAGAGAAAGTGATAGGGCGCCACGGGGATTTTCTCAGGACCAGTGATTTTGGTGTTCGACGGCGTGTTCCAATCAACGTGAACTTTCCAGGCGTAGATCCCGTCGTCATCGAAGATATTCTTGAGCTGTGTGCCTCCGGCCGCCATCATGATGTTTGGCGCACCCGGTGGTGGCAGCTCTTGACCGTCAATATCTGCGTTGTTTAGAAAGCTAACGCCATCCACCACGATGCATTGCTCGGTTGCTGGCTGCCCCTGCAGCATCCTGGTCCTGTCTGCGATGCAAACATGTTTCTGGATCACTTCGTCACCGGTGCTGGTCGCGACATAGTAGCCGTCGGGCCAGACCGCCGGTCGAGGGTAATCGGGAAACAACGTTCGCTCGAAAGCGTAGCGATAATATGCGCCAAGCGGATCATCGCTGACGCTCACTGCATAGCACATTGCAAACGTTCCGCGAGGCTTGGTTTGGTCTTCCGACCCCGAGAATACATGCTTGCCAGCGAGAGGATCCGGCGGTGGCGGCGCAGGATCCGAGAGTAAAGTTGCCGGCACACCCGGAGCAGAAGCCTGGCCCGAGTGTACGGCCTCACCATGTCCTTCAGGGTACTCTCCCGGATTTATGCGAGTGAAGATCGGCATGACGAAAAGCCAGCGGCCGGCCAACTGGTCATAACGCACCACTCCGTCGCCATTGTTACGAGCTTCGCAAACGCCGCCGAAGCCGGCCCAGAGTGTACTCGTCGCGACTGGACCATATAACACTTTGCCGCTCTTGCTATAGCGCGAGCCCGCTTTCGTGTAGATCGCGATACGTGTATTGACGATCTGCACTATGTGATTTGGGCCGACTGCCAGGCTATTATCAGAAGGATTTCTTAAGGTCGCCGTCCCGTTAGGACCTGTAAATCCAGCACCCAGTCCGTCGAAGCTCTCAACCAACAACAAACCCGACCTTTTGCCCTGTACTCGCTGTTCGGCCCGCGCGCCCGCCTCGGTAATCAGAGGTTTAGGAGCAGGTGCAGCGTCATTGCCCTCTTGCCCCGTACCGTAAACATCCGAGGATAAGGCGCAGCAAGTTTCACTTTTTCTTTCGGAATGAGGAACGAGGATAGCCGAACCTAGCAACGCGAGCGAAGGAGAAACATCGAATCTCATCGCGGGCCGGACGATCACAGAACCCTTTCTTGCCGACTCTTGCCAAGCGGTGAGGTCGGCAGCATCACCTATGGAACAGAAAGCGGCGAATAAAGACACGACGACAATCCAAGGGCGCGCGGTTTTCTGGACTTGGTTCATTGCTGCTCCGTAATCATTGCTCTCTTCCTAATTCGCAAGGTCAGGCACAGGCGCGGCCATTGACAACCGAACCCGACTGACCGTTCGCGAAATGTTCTAATGCGTGGCCGCAAGATTATTGCGGAGATGAAACGCGAGAGGATGAGGCACATCAGCAAACCCGCCCTTGGCAAATTCTCCAGTCGCGTTCAGGACCAACGAAAACATGGCATTTTACACCAGGGGAAAAACGAATCGGACTCGATAAGTGTGGAACGCTGGCATCTGTGCCGATGCGTCACGTGAAACGAGAGGTCTGTCCTCGCTGAGGGCGTGGCAGGAGCTATTCGTTTATTTGACACTCCCGTTGAGCATCTTTCGGCCCAAGATGGCGCCGAACGCAAATTTGATGGAGGTTTTTCCTTGGGATCACTTCAATCAGGCAATAGCTACGTGAACATCTACCCTTGCGAACGCGGACTCGGTACACGCATCCCTCAATTATTCCCCAGTCGATTTGGAGATGCATTTAATGTTTGGATCGAGGATGAGTCGCCACATGAGGGGATCGGCTGGTTCGTAGTGAAGAAGGCCTGTGATCAGAGAAATCGAGACTCGGACACTGAAAGAGAGCGCCGAGAATTCATCTTTAAGCCGCTGACGGGCAAGACGAACCTCACGTGAGATCTGAGTCTGCCATCGTGTTCGCAATGCCCGACGCGGGCTGCAGGCAGTGCTTTTGCCACTCAAGGGCAGCGGTTGCGGTACAGCGACATCTCTACTGCCCGCGCCATTGCCTCCCTATTCAAATTCAGTTCGAGAAAGTCGCATACGGTCTGGGCACAGCTGGAAGGGTCTCTTAGGACCTTTCGAAAACCCATGCGACAAACAGGAATTTCTTTTCTCAGTTCGAGCCAGGAGATAATTTGCTGCATGTGCTCGCGGAATGCTTGAGTCAGCAAGGTATGATCAACCAAGTCGGCTGATCCGCGCCGCTTCAGCATTTCATCTTGCGAGGCAAGGACCTCGGGAAGCGGGCGTTCCATGAAAATAAGCTTGTAGTGTCTGCCTCGGGGAAGGGATAAGAGAAGTTCCGAGATAACTTTAACGGCTCTTCCTTCCGCTTCGTCGATGCGCTTGGGCTCCCTGGGTAGCAGTTTGATGGGTTCCCATTCGTAGTAGCCGCGAGGATTGTCGATGTCGGGCTTGCGCTCTTGGTCGCTGAGAATGGGGAGGCCTCCAGCCGCCAGCATTTGCATCATCAGAGACGTACCAGACCGCGGCAACCCCGAAACGATAGTGATCAAGATTCGTCCTTTGTCATGCGATCGGGATCTCTGCTAGGTCACGAGCGGAGACGAGAGTTCAACGGAACGGCTTGTCGAAATTCCGACGGTCCAGGGCTTGCCATCGAGATATCTAGGCAGAGCGAGGCCGAACAATTTCAGAAGAGTCGGCGCTACGTCGACAATAGCGGGCTTCTCGTCGCTGATCTTTTGATTGCAGAAAAGGACCCCGGGGACCAGCCGCGGATCGATGCAATGGTCGCCACTCCACGCTTTGAGGTTGTCCTCAAACATCTGACTGGTGACTTTGCCCATCACAGAGTCCCATGAGGCACGATAGCCATCCCCGTAGCCGACGATCAAATCAGGTGCGTTCTCCATGTAAGGTCCTGCATACACCGCGTCGCAATCGAAGACTCCAGTGATGCCCACGCGTCCGGACGCCGGATCAACAAGTCCGTCGAGATTGCGTCGCAACTCGTCTTTCAGGGATTCGGCTTCGACTCCCGGCTCGACAATTCCCTCGCGCTCTCGGCCTTTCAAGTTGAGATAAAGTCCGTTCAAGCCCATAGTGTAGGCGCGTGTGCGAGACCAGTCGACGTCGTCAAACCAGTCTCCGCTTTCCGTCTTACCCTCGTTCAGTGCGAGATATCCGGCTTGGTGTAACCATGCATTCAGATTGACGCAACGGGCAAACGACTTGAAGCCGTGGTCGGAGACTATCATTAGCAGAGTCTGGTCATCGATCTGTTTCATGACGCGGCCAATGAGTTCGTCCATGCGGCCATACAAATCCTGAATTACGTTGGGTCTCTGACTTCGGGGAACCTCGCGCGCTGCAGGATGATTCTCCTCCAGATACCGCCAGAACATATGTTGCACCCGGTCGGTTGTGTCGAACACGCAGGCACAAAGACCCTGTTGCGTCTTTTCCAGCGCGTCGAAAAGCATGCGCTCACGGTCTTCATGATTGGAATAGCACTGCGCCAGGAACGCCTCATCGTCGAGGACCTTTTCGTTCAAGGCCCAGGTATCCTCTGCCAGTCCCAGCGTTGCATATGGACCGAACATCTTCTCCAGGTAAATGGAGTACGTAACTGGATGAGAGATGGGCAGATCGGGCCTGCCCGGATCGATATTCACTGGGGTAACGTAGACCTCGACCTCAGGGAAGATCTCCTTGAGATAAAAGCGGCAGATGCCGTGTGCGCTGAAACCCACGCCAGCCTTGAACTTAAGCGGAATCCACTGCGAATATTCTCCGACTTTCAGTGTGAAGGTTTCCGAGTCAACAGTGAGACGGGCTTGATTCTTACCGGGGTCGGGGCGGATTTCGAATTTTACTCTCAGTTCCTCTCCTGATCCGCCTCCCAAAGGATTCTCAGGCCCGGGGACGTATGAGACATAGGACGAGCGTGTACGCTCGACGGGAACGCGAACTCCTCCTTCACGAAACTTGTCGCTACTCGTCCGGGTGGTGCACAAACAAAATGTTCCCTGGCTGCCTTTCAAGTCGGGGACGCACATGCCCGAGAGAAGAACGCCAGAAAATTTCTCAGGCGGAAACGTCACCGGCACGCGAAGAACCGAGCAGAATATGCCTGCCTCGCCCAACCAATGCCAGAACGGGATGCCGCGGCGCATTCCTTTGATCCTGGGCCCGCCAAGTGGAATATTGTATTTTCCGATTTTCAAGCTGCGCTTCGGTGCCTTGATCTCCGCGGAAGAGAGGTATGGCAGGTAATTGCCGAGATCGCGAGCAAGAAAATCATAGATATTGTGCTTGCCCGGATTGACACCGGTCATGAATGTCGACCACGCGACCGGAGAAATAGCGGGGTAAGTAGTGGCTAATTTCCGAAAGGTGCCGCGCTCGCGCAGCTTCGCCAGATTCGGCAGTCTGCCTTCCGCGATGAATCGCTCAGTTAATTCCGGGTCCATTCCGTCGAACCCGAGAATCACCGCGCGTTTGATCTGCGCTTTCGCATAAATGTTCCGATGTCGCAGAAGCCGGAATAGCTGGCGAAAGGGCCACACTAGAAAGGCATACACCGAATACAGGAAGGCCACGAAAAGGGCCCAGAATGAGGAGAGGACGGCGAATCCGGCGCCAGGGCCGGCGTAGGCGTGGCTGCTCGCGGGACAAAGCAGAAGGAGCGCCAGCCATGCGATACACACCGAAAACCGTCGGCGGTCAGCCAATAAGACGTTGCGGCCAAATGTCATATTTCAATCCCAAGGATACTCTTGAAAAGAAAGCCTGCAGCCATCGACAAAACGAAGAAGAGCCAGACCCAGTTCCACTCCATGCCTGCAAATGCAATCTCGCGGGCAGGGTACTGCACATCGATGGCTTCGACCGAATTGTTTGCGGGTAAGGCGGGCTCTGTCGAAACGAAAAATCTTTCCCAGAACTTCCCCCGAAGGCGGGCGGGCGAGAGGCGTGGCACACCGGAGCCGACGACCACACGCTTTGCGAAAAGCTGGTCCGCCACTTGAAGGTTGACCGCGTATTCTCCAGCTCTGTCGGCGATCAGTCTCCAGGCAATCTTCTTTTCCGCAGGCTCGTGCACCGCAGGCGCTGTGCTGGACAAGCCGTTCGGCAGTTGGAGCGAAACTTGATTCAGCAAATCTGGATTATCAATACGAGCTCTAATCAGGAAGCTCTGGCCCGTGGCAACCGGCTCTGATCCCAGATATCGATCGACCTCAACAATCAGAAGCGTGATCGGCACAATCACAAAGAGCAGAGGTCTGAATGCGAGTCGGAGATAGTGCCCGGTAGCCAACACTATCTGAACATAGGAGCGCAGAACTACCTGAATCTGATCCTGATAAAGGCGCAGGGCCAGCAGGTGAGCTTTGAGCCGATCCTTTGCAATGTGAATTGCTTTTTGGTCGGAAGTATGGCCAAACACCAATACCATCGCCAGCCCGACAATCAGTGAAATGCCGACAACAATTCCGGAGGGAACGTTGATTCCAAGAGAGCCCATAGGGACGGTATAGTGCAGACCCACTACTCGATATATCCCAGCCCTTGCAGTCGTTTCCTTATGATGTCCTTCGACGTATTTCCCTTTTCGCCAGGCGGAAGGACCTTATTCACTTCCTTCTCGAGAGCGTGCACAACGAATTCGTCAACGGAGGAGTAGCCGCACGCATCCGCACACTGTTTCACTTTTTCCAGCAATTCGCCCTCCAGCTTCACCTTGTGAGAGCCGAACATGTTGACCTGAACCTCAATTCTTATTTGGTAAGGATTCTATCGGGATCCGGCCGGTTGAAGACGGATTGACCAATCATACCTCTTCCCTTCTCGATTCCAAACTCCGCGAGGATCGTGGGGGCTATGTCGGTCAATGCGGGCGTGCTGGCAACAATCTTCCGGTTGCTCAGTAAGACCCCGGGTACGAGCTTATAGTCCATGCAGTGGTCCCCGCTCCAGGGATTCGAATTATCTTCGAGTTCTTCAGGCGGAAACGAACCCAGAATCGTTTGCCATCCTGCCCGGTAGCCGCGATTGTAGCCGACGAGCATGTCCGGACCTGATCGCGCATATGGTCCTTGATAGGCCTCGGAGGCAAGGTCCACACGTGTGATCACCTGCTGCTTCGACGCAGGATCCTGAACTGCGAGCAATTTTGTTCGAAGCTCCGCCATCAAGAGGTCGGCCTGAGTTCCAGGTTCAACGATTCCGCCCCCCTCGCGGCCGCGCAAGTTGAGATAGAGGCCGTTCAGACCAAGACCGTATGCGCGTGTTTGGGTCCAGTCTACATTCGCAAATGGCTCGCCTGAATCTGCGGCGCTATTGTTCTTGAGTTTGATGTACCCGTTGCTCAGGAGCCACGTATTCAGGTTGAAGGAACGATAGTAAGGAGCAAATCCATGATCCGAAACAACAAGCAACAGTGTCCGATCGTCCACATGGGGCAGCACCTCCCCGAGAACCTGATCCATCTGCTGATAAAAATCGGCGATCGCGGAGCCGTTCTGGTCCGCCAGAGTCGCGTCGTATTCAGGATGTCGTGAGTCCATCAGGCGCCAGAACATATGAGAATTCAGGTCGAGGCTGGAAAAATAGAAGAAAAACAGGCCGTGATTGAACTTGGGAAATTCCATGTCGAAAATACGACGATGCTCCGCCAATACCGTCCGCGCCTGTTGCAGATACTCCTTGTCGTCGAGCACTCCATCGGAGAGTGCCTTCGTATCTTCAGCAATCCCCTGTGTGTGAAATTCTCCAGCTTCATCGGTGAGCAAACGCGAATAGCTGGATGGCGTCGAAATCGGAAGCGCCGGATCGGCGGGATCCATATTGATTGGCGATACGTACAATTGAAAACGAGGATGCGCCTGCTTGACATAGAAGCGGCACATGCCCTTTACGTTTGCAAAGAGAGGGATTAGCTGGAACTCGACGCGGATCCAGTTACTCCACTCGCCCTCTCGAAGCACGAATTCATGATCCTGCACGTTGATCTTAACCACAGACTCAACAGGGTCTACCGCAACCGAGAATGGTTCCGTAGCCGCAGGATTGCCTTTCAAAAACGAATTGTTGGGGCCGATCAGGCTGGCTGTCACTCGATAATTCTGCACCTGAACAGGAATGACTTGTCCCCCTTCGACGGCACCCGGCGTTGCCATTGGGTCATCGGTGTAAAAGGAAAATGTGCCGTACGTACCGCGCAGATCGGGCGTGCCCATGCCCGAAAGGGTTTTTCCCTTGGTGGGTACCGGCGGAAAATTGGAAGGAATACGAAATACTGCGTTCGGAATCCCGTGCTGGTCGAGGATTTGCCAAAAGGCGGCGCCGTGCCGCAGTTGCTCTGCGCTGCCCCCGCCCAGCGGGATCGACCAACTCCCCAGATGTATCGAGTGTTTCGGTTCCTCAACTTTTGAGGCGGAAAAGTAAAGGCTCAGCGTCTTGGGATCACGATGAATAAAGTCGAAGATCCCATGACCACCCGCATTCATTCCGGTGATGAGATTCGACCATGCCACCGGACTCTGAGGTGGAATACTCGTGGTCAATGGACGGAAATCTCCCTCAGCCTGAAGTTTGGCGAAGTTGGGCAATTTTCCTTCGCTGATGAACCGACGCAGAAGTTGCGGATCCATCCCATCGATGCCGAGAATGATCAACCGCCGGCTTGCCTCGGAACTCGCACGCGCAGACCGACGGGACAGTAGCATGAACACCGCGCTAACAAGCACGATGAAGCACAGCACCCAGGAAATTTTCTTCAGAGAGCGAGTCCTCGGAGCTCTTTGTTCAGTTGTGACACCATTTCAGAACACTGCTAGACTTCTACGCATGCTGCGGAGTCTGGGCCCCTGGTTCTTGCCTGTCATTTTACCTCTGCTTGTTTCCCCGGTCGACTGTCGGGCTGCAACGAAGCCGAACATCATCCTGATTACTCTGGACTCTACGCGCGCCGACCGCATGGGGTTTCTCGGCGCGCGCAGCAGCCTTACCCCCAACCTCGACGGATTCGCGCATCAGGGCATCGTGTTCGCCCAGGCTTACTCCCAGGCGCCCACAACAGTGGTCTCCGCCGCAACTATTCTGACGGGGACATATCCGCAAACTCATCAGGCAAGCGAGCTTGGAACTCCTCTTGCGGCAACGTTCCCCTACCTGCCCGCTCTGCTGCACGCCGGCGGCTACCGCACCGCTGCCTTTGTCGGATCGTTCCTGCTGGATCCGCGGAACGGTCCGTACCAGGGCTATGACCGCGGTTTTGATCTGTACGATGCGGGCTTTCACGAGGCGTCAAAAGGCGAAAGACGATTCCAATCCGTGGAACGCAACGGGAGTGAGGTGGTGTCGCGCGCCGGCAAGTGGCTGGCAAACAACAAGCACCGCCCTCTGTTTTTGTGGGTGCACCTGCAGAACCCCGCCGGCGTCAGCGGGAGCGCTTACGATCGCGCAATCGCGGCAGCAGATTCGGCAGTTGGGAGATTGATGAATCTGCTGCGCGCCCAGTCTCTCTATGACGATTCGGTGATTGTGGTTGCTTCTCCCCATGGAGAAAGCCTGGGCGCCCACGGAGAAGATACCCATGGGGTTTTCCTTTTTGACGAGACGATTCATGTGCCGCTTGTACTGAAGCTTCCGAAGAACCAGATGGCGGGAAAACAGACACGGAATCGCGCTCGTCTCTTGGATATTTCTCCCACTTTGCTGGCCGAAGCGGGTGTTGCAATCCCGCCCCAGATGCAAGGACAGTCGCTGATTCGAATCGCACAAGCCACTTCTCAAGCCGAACAGCCGGCGTACTCCCGTAGCGAATTCTCAAAGCGCTCCTTCGGCTGCAGCGTGCTTGAGTCATGGCGTGCGGGGAAATATCTGTACATCCGCGCGCCGAAACCCGAGTTGTACGACCTGTCGAGTGATCCCGGGGCAATGCACAATCTGGCACAGAGTGCAAAGGCGACGCTTGAAACTATGGCCTCGCAGATGCAGACCTTCGATAGTCATCTGGGAAATGATGCCGTGAAATCCGCGGAGTCTGGTTTGACCCCCAGTGAAATGCAGAAATTGGCATCTTTGGGATACGTTGGATTGCAGAAGGCGGGTACCGGGGTTAATGCGGCGGCGGAAGGAAGCGATCCGAAAGATGCTATCGGTTCCATCAATAGAACGATGGCGGCAATCCTTGATTTGGAAGATGGAAAGCCGGAGAAGGCGATCCTCACACTGCGGCAGATCATTGCTATGCAACCGACGAGTTATCTCGCGCAGTATGGAATGGGGGCGGCTTTGGTACAACAGCAACAATATGCTGATGCCGTCCCGTATCTCCACAAGGCGATTGAACTGCAGCCTGATTCCGCGTGGGCTCACTACGCGATAGGTATAAGCCTGATGAAAGCTGGTGACTTCAATACTTCGGCCGTCCACCTTGAGATAGCTGCCGGGCGGTTGCCGGGGCTCGATTCCGCACATGTTGCTCTGGCACAGACGTACGAACATCTTGGACGTCTACCGGATGCCGCCCGCGAACGAGCAAAAATATCTGGAGGAAATACCAATCATTAAGCATCAATCTTCTCGCGCTCGTTTGTTAGCCTATCAACGGAGCTGAGTAGGAGCCTGCCATTGCGATCTGTCTCGTTGTTTACACTCGGGTCTCATTCAGCGCCCCATGCGGTGGTTCCGCTGGCTGCTGTGTTGACGGCAATATTCCTGTTTGCGCCGGTTGCGCTACCGCAGGGCAACCGACTGGCGGATCTTCTCCGTCAGGGTCAAGCTGCGCTGCAAGCTGAAGACTTCGACCGGGCTGCCCTTGTCTTTGAGCAGGCGCGGCAAATCGACCCAAACCGCAAAGAAGTGAACCGTGGTCTGCTGCTCAGCTATCTTCAGCTTGGCCGCTTGGCTGATGCGGAGGGTATTGGAAAAACAGCCGTCACGCGGTGGCCCAATGATGCCCAAATGCTCCATTGGTTAGGTTTGGTTTATTTCAAGCAACAAAAGAACGACCTCGCGATTCCCCAGTTGCGACATGCCGTTAATTTGGACCCTTCGCAGTCCGACATCCACTTTGACTTGGCGCTCGTGCTGTTATCTGACGATCAGTACTCTGATGCTGCAAAGGAACTGGAAATCGCCATCAAGCTTGATCCGAAAGCTGCACTGCCGCACGTGCTGTTGGGGCGTGCTTATCAAAATACGAATCGCAGTGTGCAGGCGGTAAAACAATTTCAGACGGCTCTGCAATTGGAACCGAATCTTCCTTTGGCGCATTACCACCTCGGGTTCGCTTACGAGAGCCTTGGCAGAAATGAAGAAGCAATCGCTGAGTACGAAAAGGAGATCCAGCGTTCGCCGAGCAACGGCACTGCCCTGTATCAGCTTGGTCATTGCCAGCTCGCCGCGGGATTGTGGACCTCGGCTGTCGAGCATCTAGAGAAAGCTGCACAGCTTGAGCCTGGGAATTTCGACGCACTTTATGATTTGGGCAAAGCCTTACTTCTGAAAGGTGACGCCCAGCAGGCGGTTCCGGCCTTGCGTCGCGCCGCAGAACTCAAGCCCGCGGATCCTACGCCGCATTACCAGTTGTCTCGCGCACTCGAAAAGCTGGGACGAAACGAAGAAGCCATGCAGGAACTGGAAACCTTTACTGCCCTGAACAAGGCGCAGCCTGTGACCGGGGGGATGGCTGCTGGGCCCATCCAATGATCAGGAACGTTCCTCGTCTTAGATGGGTGCTGGCCTTCGCCGCGGCGGGAGCCAGCATTTTCTGGCTTTCAACTGAATCACTTCCGCAACAGACTTCGGCGTCCCGTAAACCTGCTCGTGCTGCACCATCGTCCAGTCGAGGAAAATTGACTCTGCCCAGCATATCTTTCGCCGATGTGACACGCGCGGCAGGAATTGATTTTCGACTCACCTGTGGCGGACCCGAAAAGCTGTACATCATGGATTCGATGTGCGGTGGCGTCGCGGCCTTTGATTACGACAACGATGGATGGGTCGACATCTTCCTGGTGAACGGCTCCGAGATCGGAGATTTCAGAGCTGGTAAGTGCCATAGCGCAAAGCTCTATCGCAATAATCGAGACGGGACGTTCACCGATGTTACCGCCAAATCTGGCATCGACCATTGTGGCTGGGGCTTCGGGGCTGCGGTGGGGGATTACGACAACGATGGCAACGACGATCTTTACATTACTTACCTCAATGGCGCAGTACTGTATCGCAACAACGGTGACGGCACCTTCACTGATGTGACCTCGAAGGCGGGTGTTGGCAACACTGGGAAATGGGGGACGAGCGCTGCCTTCGGCGACTATGACAATGACGGTTATCTCGACCTCTATGTCGCCAACTACGTCGAACTCAACCTCGATCACTTGCCGGAATTTGGGCAAGGCCCTTTCTGCCAGTATCGCGGATTTGGGGTTTCGTGCGGGCCGCGCGGACTGAAGGGCGCCCGTGACCGCCTTTATCACAATAACGGAGACGGCACGTTTACCGATGTCAGCGAGAAGCTCAATATTGATCCGGGCTCCTACTATGGCCTCGGCGTGATGTGGCTGGATTACGATCTAGATGGTTGCCTCGATCTGTATGTCTCCGACGATTCAAGCCCGAGCATGCTGTACAAAGGTGACTGCAAAGGCGGATTCAGCGACGTTGGAGCGCGGGCTGGCGTAGCCTACAGCGGGGATGGCCGCGAACAGGCGGGGATGGGTATCGACTCCGCTGACTACGACAACGACGGGTGGCCCGACATTGCAAAAGCAAATTTCTCGGATGACACGAATAACCTGTTCCACAACGATCACAACGGCGAATTCACGGATCTCGCCGGTTCCGCCAATTTCGGCCCCATCAGCACACCTTTCCTCGGATTCGGCTTGAAATTCCTCGACGCCGATAACGATGGGTGGCCTGACATATTCATTGCGAACGGTCACGTAAATCCGCAGGTGGACCAGCACAGTTTCGGGGTGACATACGCGCAGCGACCATTTTTCTTTCGCAACCTGGGAACTGGTAGATTCGAGGAGATCGGTCAACGCGCCGGATCGCCTCTTACGCGACGGTATGTCGGCAGAGGCGTGGCATCCGCGGACTTTTTCAACGATGGCAAGATGGATCTGCTGGTCAACGTGATCGATGGTTCCCCTCTCCTGCTCCGCAACCACAGCGCTGGGGCGGGCCACTGGATTCGCATAAAGACCGTTGGAGTTCGATCCGACCGCAACGGATTTGGTGCCCGGATAGAGGTTAAGTCCGGAGACCGGACTCAATCTGCCGAAGTCCGGGCGAACTCGAGTTTCGAATCGGCCAGCGACTCTCGAATACATTTCGGGCTTGGGCTGGCCACGCGCGTTGATTCCATTACGATTCGGTGGCCATCCGGCACCGTGGACCGACTCGGGGCCCAGCAGGCAGACCAGGAAATGTTGGTTAAGGAAGGCCTTGGCATAGTGCCCCAAGCGGCGAGACAAGACGGGTTCAAAAGGCATTAATGCTCGTCTTCCGGGGCTCGGCATCGGACAAAAGTTTCGATATTAACGGTAGAAAACCACGATGTTGGGGCGAGCGGGCCGAGAAAGAAATCCGGCACGCTACCGTTCCCCACACCTGCGCGCCTGCGGCCGCAACCCACTGACCGCACAGACCATCACGAACCCTAATAGACAGCCAACCCCTGATGGTCAGGGTGAGCATGGCTCCCTTTTTGCAGAGGGGTTCGGTCCAATAGCGAAAAAGCTTTCTTTCGCTGCTGCTCGTCATAATCCAAAAACATTAAAGACTTCTTGACAATAGACATAACGTCAGTGGAAAATCCCCCCCACTTCACAGTTTTCTGTGATTTTGCATTGTCAGTAGCTGTTGTGCATGGGGCCTGGGGCGGAGTTTGCCGATAGTTTTCCATTTCACCGTTGAGCTCGGGAGAAACGCCGTGAAGAAACTGCAGGCAATTCTGATTTCTTCTGTCGTTGTAACGCTTACGCTAACCGCAATTGCCCAAGTGGAAAACGGGCAGTTCACTGGCAATGTCACTGATCCCTCCGGCGCGGCGATCGCCAACGCGAAAGTCACCGTCACCAACGTCGGTACGAATCTCACTGTTAGCGTTGTGACCAGTCAGTCCGGCGCCTATAACGTCGGCCAATTACAGATCGGCAAATACACCGTTGCGGTCGAGGCCAAGGGGTTCCGGCGATCCGTCAGGTCAGACGTCACGGCCAATGCCGGGGTTATAACTCACCTCGACTTCAAGATGGAGCTTGGTCAAGCCAGTGAAACCGTGGAAGTGTCGGGCGAAGCGCCCCCAATTCAAACCGAAGACTCGCGGCTCTCGACGACGGTCGATTCGACTCAAATTTCCAACCTGCCGCTAAACGGACGCAATGTTTATGACCTCATGCAGCAGGCTGCCGGCGCAGTCAATGTTGACGGCGTGCTCAGCGAGAATGGCCACAACACGGTTGTGAATGGGCTGCGCGAAAATTTCAACGGGTTTCTGGTCAATGGGTCTTCCAATAAAGGACTGAGCGGTGGTCCGCAAAACACGCCCATCGAAGACACGGTTGCCGAATTCCAGTTGTTGACCCTCAATCAATCAGCGCAATACGGCAATAGCGCCGGCTCCATCACCAACCTCGTGCAGAAGTCGGGCACCAATGCGCTTCATGGCAGCGTGTGGGAGTTCATTCGCAACGACAAGTTGGATGCCAATACCTACTTCGCCAATCAGAAGGGCCTCGATAGACCGCCATTGCATTTCAACCAGTTTGGCGGCACGATTGGCGGCCCCATCATCAAGGACAAACTGTTTTTCTTCGGGTCCTATCAGGGCGATCGGTTTAAGACGTCCACTCTTCCCTCGCCGGTCGTCGCCGAGGGTCCTGAATTTCGTTCGATTGTCGCGAACGCGCCCGGATTGGCACCTGGGGGGCAAAAATCAGTAGGTCAGTTGCTTTACAGTCAATTCGCACCAAATGTTCAGGGAACCCCATTTTTGACAGTAAACGAATATCTCCAGGGTTTTTATAGCGGCACCGGTTTTTCATCGGTCGGGGAGTACGAAGATCCCAACACTAGCTCCACTGGGTTCGGCCCGTACGGCGATGCGAATATCGGCAACCGGATGACCACCCTGTTCAATGCAATCCAAGCTTCACCACTTGGCTTGGATACGCCGATGCTCTACCAGACGATAAACATTCAAAATACACAAAGTCTGGGAAATCTCTTCGACGGAAACGAAGCCTCGGGCAGAATCGACTGGAATGCCGGTTCCAAGGATCGGATATTTGCGCAATTCAACTGGTCCCGTCAGAACACACTTCAGCCTGCTGCCAATAGTCGAGGCTTTTTGAATCCGACCAGGTTTATCTCTCCCAACGGCACGATCAACTGGGCACATACTTTTGGTCCCCACGTGGTGAACGAAGCCCGCGCCGGGTATTCGGGAAGTTACTCGCGTTATGTTCCATCCGTCCCGGGTGTTCCCTCGATTTACATCGGCGACTATGCCGGAACGATGGGATTCGGCTCCTATAACGGGTATCCGCAGTTTTTCAAGGAACATATCTACAACTATGCCGACATGGTGTCGATCAACCATGGCAACCACAGCATCAAGGTTGGCGGCGAAGTACGGAGAAATATCGAAAACTCCGAGTTCAACGTAGCTCGGCCGTCGTACTACTTCTACGATCCATTTTTCTTCGCGGTCGATGGTCCTTACGGCATGGCAGCCGGCGTCGATCCGGGCTTCACGACCAAATCAAATGCCCAACTGGCGACCAATATTCGCCACTGGCGCAACATCGAATTCGGCGCGTTCGTACAGGACGACTGGAAAATTTCTCGCAAGCTGACTCTGAACCTCGGCCTTCGGTACGACCTGTTCCAGCGCCACAACGAAAACGCAGGTTTGGCCACCACGTTCTTGCCAGGCCCTGGCACGCATTACGTCGACAACATTACGACAGGTGCTGGAACAATCCATGATGCGAACGCTCCTGTAGGTTCGGCGACATGCCCTGCTGGAGCAGTTGGACCGGACGGCTTCCACACGATCGACCAGATGGCCGTTCTGGCCGGGGTTTGCGGACCCGGAGGATTTGCTCCTGCGAAGAGTTTGGGCGCAGGCGACCACAACAATTTTGGGCCGAAGATCGGGTTCGCATATGACGTCTTCGGGGACGGCAAGATGGCTCTTCGCGGCGGTTTCGGTGTTTCCTACGAGGGCACTTTGTACAACCCCCTCTCAAACTCTCGCTGGAACCCGCCGTATTATTCGTTCAATGCCGTCCAAGATGCCGCCGTTGGCACTGGATGCGGCACTCCAACAGGTTGTCTCGTCTATTATGGTCCGCAGCCCGCACTCGGAGGCACGGGATATGCTACAGATGCTCCGGCATTTACCGGGCCAGCCGGCCCCAACAACTTCCAAGGTAACGACACTACGTACACGGCGGTTGGCAACATTATGGGATGGAACCCATCGAACCGAGATCTTGCCAATCTAACCGGAATTATCCCACCAAAGGGTATAAGGGATCCTTACGTATACAACTATTACCTTGGAATGCAGCGCGAAGTAGCGCGCAGTGTAGTTCTCGAGGTGAATTATGTTGGCACTGTCGCGCACAAGCTATTCCGTGCCGAACAGGTGAACCGGGTTCCTGGTGGATCTCTGAGTCCCACCACGGTTTACAACGCTTCCGTACCTGCGGGATGCACCATCGACCGGTTCGGACGGGAGCTCTGCAGCCAAAAAGATGTCGCGGGCGTAACTAATACGACCGGACGGCTAAACCCTAACTATGGAAGACTGAGAGTTTGGGAAAACGTAAACAACTCGATTTACAACTCCATGCAGGTTTCGCTCACCAAGAAAATGAGCCACGGGATGCAGTTCGCCGCCCATTACACATGGGGGCATGCGATTGACAATGGTTCTACGTGGCACAGCGGTGCAACCAGCTCGAACCATGAGGGGGCCGGTGAAGGATACAGCAGCGACCAGACTGTGCCAAGGCTCGACCGTGGCAATTCGATCTTCGATATTCGCCACACCTTTACCATGAACTATGTTTACGAGCTTCCGTTCTTCAAGAACCATGGTGGGGTCGCGGGAGCGGTTCTGGGAGGCTGGCAGCTGAACGGCACGATTGCCTATCACACGGGTGCACACTGGGAGCCTTTCTGCCACGGCTCACGGGGTAGTTGTGACTACAACAACGACTACGAGGCGAATGATCGTCCCAACTCCACAATCGCTGCCTACAGCGGAGCTAACCACGACATGTGGGCCAACGGCTGGGGCGGAAACTTCTGTTACAACAAAGATTTCACTACTCCTGACAATTGCGTCTTCCAGAGACCTCAACCTGCAAATACCGGAACCCTTGGGCGTAACACGTTCACGGGACCGGGTTTCATGGAGTGGAACCCATCGCTCTTCAAAAACTTCAAGATTACGGAGCGAACCAAACTTGAGTTCCGTGCGGAAAGCTTCAACATCTTGAACCACACGAACTTCAAACTTCCGGGTGCCGAAGGCGCGTTCCACGACAGCGTTAGAGACTCAACCTTTGGACAGGCTGGTGGAACTTTCAATGCACGTAATCTGCAGTTCGGTTTGAAGTTGAGCTTCTAGTACGAAAAAACTAGCCGGGACCGGTTGCATCAGACCGGTTCCGGCTTATTCTTTTAGCACGAGGTTCTCTGATGCGGCAGGCCACTCCCTTTTCTTTCGTTCTACGGCGCCTGAGTCGAGGGTCCCTCTATTTACTCGTCTGCTGTTTCTCATGCGCGTTCCTCCAGGCGCAACAGACAAGTGATGCGATAACAATCGTCGGGCAGATAAGGGTGACGCGCTTGGGTCCACCCCCGATGCGTGTTCTCGTAAAGCTGGAACGAAGTGGTGCCCAGGCCGGAGAAACCTATAGCGACGCGGAAGGCAAGTTTTTCTTTGGCGATCTTCCCCCAAACCTCTACCGCGTTGTCATCAGGCAAGAAGGCTATCGGGCTGTCGATGTAGCGGTTTCGCTCAATTCCTCGGTTCAACATACCGTTTACCTACCGGCGATTGAACTGGTTCCCGAAGAGAATACGAGGACTGCCGCGCAGCCTACGATGAAAGGCGCTAACCCTGCCATGGTGGATGAATCTGCCCTCGCAGACAGCTTCCCAAAAGAGGCAACGAAACAATATGACAAGGCCACCAAGGCAGAACGGCAAGGCAAACATCAGGAAGCGATTGACCACTACGAAAAGGCGCTCGCCATCGCCCCCGCCATGTACGCCGCCCGAAACAACCTGGCGTCACTGTATCTCGAGCAGCAGAGATTTAGTGAGGCGGAGACTCAGTTGAAAAAGGTCATAGCCGAAAATCATGCCGATGCGAACGCCTACTTCAATCTGGCTAACGTGTACCTGCTGACGAACCGCCTGAACCAGGCTACGGAAGCGCTCGAAGAAGGTCTGCAACGCCAGCCTCAGTCAGGACTTGGCGAATTCCTGATGGGATCTGTGCTGGTCAGAAAAGGAAATATGCGGGAGGGAGAAAAGCACTTTCGGATTGCGTTGAATAACGACCCCAATCTCGCCAATGCTCATCTTGCCCTGGTCAACCTCTACGTTAAGGAGGCGAGATGCGATGAAGCCGTTGCGGAGCTCTCGTCGTTCCTGAAGCAATCTCCCGACAGTCCTTACGCGCCGCATGCGCGCGAGTTACTCACCAAGCTGCAATCGAAGCCTTCGCAATGATCCTCATTGCGCCTTCCCGGGCTCGTATTGGCACAGATTCGCCTGCAGCCTGCATGCAGTCTCATACTGAAGCCGGGCGGATTGCGGACGATTTAACTTCTCGTACGCATAAGACAGATTCAAATGCGCTTCCGCAAAATCAGGTTCCTTGCTCAGCGCTCTGGTATAAACCTTCACGGCGTCCTGATAGCGGCCGGTCCGGCTGTATGCGATTCCCAAAAAGTTATAGAGCTTTGCATGCGCCAGTCCCAGTTCAGCCGCCTGTTCCAGGTGGATGGCTGCTTCCCTGTAGCGACCCTTTTGCAGCAGGATCATGCCTAAATCACGGTGCGCCATCGCGAATCCCGGCTGAATTTCCAGCGCCTTCTCAAACGCAACCATCGCCCCGTCCGGATCTGCCTTCACGCTGATCCAGCCCTTTTGATACCACGCCCTCAGATTTTTGGGATTAGCATCAATTGCCTTGTCTACCCATTGCAGAGCTTGCTCATCCTGATTCTGCTGATGGAATGCCCGTGCCAGCGCTGTCATAGCCTGGTCAAAGTTCGGATTCAGCTGCAGGCTCCGCTCCAGCGCCTCCTGCGCGGCTTTCCAGTTCGTAGCCTTCAACTCAGTTTCTCCCAACAGGAAAGGAATCAGGTACATGTCAGGATTGGTTTTCTGCACCTGGTTCAGCAGTTGTCGCTCACGATCAAGATCTCCGAGCTTGCCGGCGTCGATTCCGTCGAGCAGAGCGTTGAAATCCGAAATCTTGTCCTTCGGATCGCTCAAGCCGGCAGCCAGTGCTTCCGCTGAAACCGGTGAGCGATATGCCATATATCCCAAGGCGCGTAGTTTCTCGACGGCTGATGCGTCCAGTTGCGAGCTACCGCTGGCCGCAGACTCCGTGGGCGCGTAGCGGGCGACCAAATTTTTCAGTTCCTGAGTCAGAACAGACGCTACCGCCGGTAGCTCTGCAATCAGGTTCTGCCTTTCCTCCGGATCGTTGCGCAAGTCATACAACTCGGGCTTAGGTGCCTCTATAAACTGATACGACCGGTTATTGACCGTCCTTACCGGACTCCAGCCGAAGGAACTGAAGGAATAGAAGCTCTCGCTGTACACGGTTGCTGCATCCGCACTCCTCGCTGCCAATAAGCTCTGCGTTTCAAATTGCTGCTCAATCGGATCCTGCACCTTGAGCACGCCGAGAATCGTGGGCGCGATCCCCATAATCGGTACTGGGTCGGACACCGAATGAGGCTTGAACCCGCCTGCCAACGGAGGTTTCACCACCAGAGGCACATGCAGCGTCGAATGATAGACAAAAAAACCGTGTTCCTTCTCTCCGTGCTCCCCCAGTGACTCGCCGTGATCGCTGGCAATGATAATCAACATGCGATCGTAAAGCCCGCGCTGTCTCAAATATGCGATCACCCGTCCTAATTCGTGGTCGGCATACGCAATTTCGCCGTCATACGGCGCGTCGGCGAATCGGGTTCGAAACGGCTCCGGCGGGTTATACCCGCTATGTGGATCGTACAAATGCAGCCACAGGAAGAAAGGTTTGCTGCGAGGACGCCGGAGCCATTTCAAAGCCTCATCTACGCTGTCACCTGCCTTCCGCTCAACCAGTCCGGGATCGTTCTCCAGGAAGCTGCTGCCCTTGAACACGTCGTAGTACAGCCTGAAACCCCGATTTAGCCCCCAACTCCGGTCGAGAACGTAAGAGCTCACGATAGCGGCAGTATCGTATCCCTGCCCCTCGAGCGCCTGCGCAACGGTGCGGATATTCGGGCTGAGCGGATTCCCCGTAAAATCCTGCACTCCGTTGTGAAATGGATAAGTTCCTGTAAGCAGGCTGGTATGGCTTGCCAGCGTGAGCGGGACCTGCGAGTAAGCGTGCTCAAACAACAGTCCAGACCGCGCCAGTCCGTCGATCGTCGGAGTCTCGGCCTGCTTGTACCCGTAGGCCCCAATATGATCCGCGCGCAGGGTGTCGACTGTGATCAGCAGGACATCTGTCTTGCCAGGCGCTTTCGCGGCGGTTCCGCGTGAAGATTGGCCGAATGATCCCGACGCGCATATCAAGCTCACTGTGACTGCCCAGACCGCGCCACGCATCACCTGGCGGCCTCCTGAGCTTTTCTCATCTCTTCGTCGGCTTGCTCGTGTAGCCCCTTCGCTTCAAGCGCCTTGGCCAGCGATTCATGAACGCGAGGGTCATTGGGCGCCAGCCGCACCGCAGTGCGCAATTGCTTTAATCCCTCGTCCACATTCCCTTGATACACCAGCATCTCGCCCAAAGCTCGGTAACCCGGCGCAAAATCCGGGTTAATAGTGACTGACTGCCGGAATGCCCCAATGCTCTCCTCAATCATGTTCTGATGGAGATACGTTGCCCCAAGGTCGAAAGCAGCTCCGAAATTCGTCGGGTCCAGTTCAAGCGTCCGTTTCAAACACTTGATCGCTTCTGCATCATCTCCCAGGGCAGCGCTGGCCAGACCCAGATTGAAGACCGCCAGCATGTAGTTGGGACTTAGTTCCAACGCTTTCTTGAATTCCACAACCGAATTGGCGAACTCTTTCGTGCGGTAATAGTTCAGTCCGAGAAGATAGTGAATCGGAACCGAGTTCTCCTCTGTACTGAGCGTCGATTTCAGTTTTTCAATAGATTCTGGATATCTCCCACGCTGGCTGTCAGCAATCGCCTCACTGACAGTCTCGTATACCTGAATGCGGTCCTTAGGGTCGGGAAGCTTGCGGTCGCTTACCGGCGAATCCTCCCCGGACGCAAACGCCGTATATCCCAATGATCGCAGGCGATCGGCCAGTTGCGGGTCCAACGTGGACTTTTGCGCCATCTCATGTTCTGTCGTGAAGCGCCGCACCGTCGCAGTGAGCTGGGTCCGTATCTCCGTACCGACGGCATCCTTATCAGCATAGAGATTGTGTAATTCCCCGGGATCCTTCGTCCGATCAAAGAGCTCCGGTTTCGGAGCATCAATAAAATGGTAATTCCCCGTGCTTAAGCCGCGCAGTTCGCTCCAATTGAAATGGATTCGCGGCAGGTACGTTTCGGAATAGAGCGGACTTGTCTCCATCTCGCCGCCCCGCAGCACCATCGCAGCTAGATTCTTTCCTTGTACCTTCGCTGGAATCGGAGCGTTCAGTACACCCAGCAGCGTGGGCATCAGGTCCACAAGGCTCACGTCTTTCTTCACAACACGATTCGTGAACTTCATCCCCGCCGACGGCTTGAGGATCAGCGGAACATGGAGCGTCGAGTTATAGATAAAGAATCCGTGAGTCTTCTCTCCATGCTCTCCCAATCCTTCGCCGTGGTCCCCGCTCAAGGCAATCACTGTGCGGTCATACATCCGCCGCTGCTTGAGATATGTCAACAGTCGTCCTAGCTGCGTATCCGCGAACGCAATCTCCCCATCATAAAGATTCGCCTTGTACGTCTCATTAAAAGGAGCGGGCGGATGATAGGGGTGATGCGGATCGTAAAGATGGACCCATAAAAAGAACGGACGCTGGCGTGGCTTGGCTAGCCACTTCAGGGCCTGATCGATCACTTCATTCGCAGGGCGCTCCATGAAGTCCAGATTAGCTTCCGAAAGCCGGCTGAAGTTGAAATGATCGTAATAAAAATCAAACCCATTGTTCAGCCCGAAGCGCCGGTCCAGGACTGCCGCCGCAATCACCGCGCCAGTGTCATAGCCGCGTGCACGCAGCACCGTGGCTAACGTGGCTTGTTCCTGACCCAGGTTGTTCCCGCTGAAGTCATGCATGCCGCTTAGCATGGGATATGTCCCCGTAAGCATGACGGCGTGCGACGGCAATGTGATGGGAACAGGAGTATAGGCCTGCTCGAAACGTACCCCGTCGGTCGCTAACGAGTCGATGCTCGGAGTCTGGATTTGGTCGTAACCATAACAACGCAGGTGATCCGGACGCAGCGTATCGATGGTGACCAGGAGCAGATTCGGCTGAGGGGTCGGCCGCGGCACCGCCTTCTGCGCGACTGAAACAGAGCTCAACGCGCCAAGGAGCACAAAGCCGGATAAGCGCCTGAAAACGATGTGAGGAAGATGTCTGGAACCCATTGGGTGCTTCGAGCGGACGAGGCGATGCTCTTCAAGAATTATATCCTCGACCGCCGACGCCTCCAAGCCACCCACTTCGTCCGCAACTATCCAGAATGCGCTCCGTATGCCATAATTCGCCGGACCTCGGAACCGATTATGATTTTGCGCCGATCAGCAATCGTGCTTTTCTCACTTCTTGGCACCGTAATCGACATTGTTGCGCTGCCTCCCCAATTTAGTAAAGACGACGTGAACACGCCCGCCGTGCGCGTCAGCGCACGCCTCGTCCTCGTTGATGCTGTGGTCACCGACAAGTCCGGACGGCGCATCACTGACCTCAAAAAGGACGACTTCACCGTGCTGGAGAACGGGAAGCCGCAACAAGTTTCGGCATTCTCCTTCGAGGTTCCCGAGTCTCCTTCGCGCCGGCCAACGCTCCCGCCGAACGTCTATACCAACCGGCCGGAGTACGATATGCCGAATGGCCCGCTCACAATCTTGCTGCTCGATGGGCTCAATACTGGTCTGGCGGATCAGGGTTACGCACGCTCCCAGATGCTGAAATATTTGGGGAACCAGCTTCAGCCTGGCCAACCTGTGGCCGTTTACACCCTCGCGGGCTCATTGCGCTTGCTGCAGGATTTCACCGGCGACGTCGATTTACTCAAAGCGGCGATCGAGCACTTCAACCCACAGCAATCCATCGAGATGCAGATCGAAAACGTCGCTGCCCTGATGCCGAACGTGCCGGTCACCAGCGATGCTGGGATCCAGAATGGTTCTCGTGCCGACAATTTGCGCCTGTTGTTCTTTCACATGGCCGAGTTTATGAGCGAACAGGCCAAACTCGCCATTCAGGACCGGGTTCTACGAACCTCAGCAGCATTGCGACTGATCGCGCGCCGTATGGGCGGCTATCCCGGCCGCAAGAATCTCATTTGGGTCAGTGCCGGATTTCCCATCGACATCACCAGCGAAGTCGAGCGGAAAACCACCGACGTTGATGTGCTCGCCCAGCAGACGACTATGGCTACCCCTCAAGTTCGCGTTGAACAATCCTACGAGGATCTTTTGCGCCAACTCGCCGCTGAACTGACCGACGCCCAGCTTTCCGTTTATGCAGTGGATGCGCGCGGACTCGTCGGCTCCACGTTGACCGACGCAAGCCATCAGGGAACCAATGCGGCAGGGCTGCTGCAGACGGGTGCCGAATATGGCGCCAACGTCGCTCGCGCAAGTGCCGCAATTCAGGCAAGCCAACAGACGCTGCAAACTCTGGCCTCGGAGAGCGGAGGGTTATTCTTCAAGAATGACAACGATGTTGCCGGTGCTGTCGGCTCCAGCCGGGCTGATGGCTCGGCTTACTACATGCTCGGATACACACCGGACTCCAAAGATTGGGATGGCAAGTTTCGAAAAATCCAGGTGAAGGTGAACCGGCCTGGATGCGAGCTCCGTTATCGCACTGGCTATTACGCAAGAGACCCCATGAAATGGGACAAGAGCAAGGCCAAGAATGATCCGGATCTCGTCACCGCCATGTCCATGGGCTTTCCCCCCGCAACCATGGTGGTCTTCGATTCTCGCGTAATCCCGCCGCCACCGGGGCCACAAGTCAAGGTCCCCGTGGAGTTCCTCGTTAATCCCAAAACGATCGCGGGTGAAGAAATGAAGGATGGCGGACGCCATTTTGGTTTGGAGTTTCACGTGGCTGCATATTCGCTCGACGGCAAGTTAATTACACACATCGATCAGGGACTGGATGCGCCCGTGAAAGCGGACCGGCTCCAGGCCTACATGCAGCAGGGAATCCCGTTCAAGACTGAGTTGCCAATGACCCCAGGCGAATATCGCTTGCGCCTGGCTGTGCGCGACATGCACACGGGATTTCTCGGCACAACAGAGATCCCCCTCAGGCTAGTCGGCAAGTAGAGTCCACTGAAGGATATTTTATTGTGCTACGCTGATTGAACTTGTGAATCCTCTTGTCGCCCTTGTGGGCGTTTTCCTGTCCGGGGTTTTGTCGGCTACCGGTTCGACGCTGCCATCAACGCCGCCGCCCGATATCTTTCTAATCACCATCGATACCCTTCGCGCTGATCACCTTCATTGTTACGGATACGCGAATGGATCCACTCCTGCCTTGGACACGTTGGCCAAAGACGGCGTGCTCTTTGCTAACGCCTTCACGCCCAGTCCTATCACCAATACATCTCATGCCAGCATCCTTACCGGTCTCCTGCCGGGCTCTCACGGAGTCACGGATTTCGCCGTCCCCCTCGCAAGCGCGCATCCAACCATAGCCGAGTTACTGAAAACGCGCGGCTATCATACTGCCGCATTTGTCGGCGCTGTGATTCTTGACGCCAGGAGTCTCGCCCCGGGCTTCGACCGGGGTTTCGACTTCTACGACAACTTTCCCGAACACTCCTTGACCAAATCGCGATGGGGACGGCTGGAGCGTCGTGGCATGGATGTTGTTTCACATGCCGAGAATTGGCTGGCCAAGCATCCTGCGGGGCCCCACTTCGTCTGGGTTCATCTGTATGACCCGCATGATCCCTACGAACCGCCCGCACCCTATGCGCAAACCTACAAAGATCATCTCTACGACGGAGAGATCGCCTATGCCGATTCCGCGTTGGCACACTTCACCGGATACCTCAAAACGAGCGGCAAGTATCAGAACTCGTTGCTTGTTGTCGTCGGTGATCACGGTGAAGGTCTCGGCGAGCACAGGGAAAACACTCATGGCATCTACCTCTACGACTCGACGACGCACGTCCCCTTGATCGTCAAGTTGCCGGGCCGAGAGAGCGCCGGCACGTCGATCGCGGCACAAGTACGGACTGTGGACATTGCTCCGACCCTGCTGGATCTGGCTGGAGCCGCTGCGCCGGCAAAGAGCGACGGAGAATCGTTGCGGGTCTACCTGTCGGAGAAAAGCGAAATTAGTCGCCCCGTCTATGGGGAAACCGACTACCCGTTACGATTCGGCTGGGCTCCATTGCGCTCTCTGCGGAAAGACGGTTTCAAGTTTATCGAAGCCCCGCGGCCTGAGCTCTATGACCTGACGCGCGACGCCGCCGAGCAAGATAACGTCTACAAGCCCTCTGACACGCGTGTAGAGAACTCGCGGGCCATGTTGGCTGAACTGCGAGCAAGAGAAATTGCCGGAAATGTACTTAAAGACGCACCCCAATCGGACACGACTGGAAATGTATTTTCTCTGCCGGACCCGAAAGATAAAATCGAAGAACAAAACCTGTTACACGCGGCAATGATGGCTTCGGAAGACGATCGTCCCGCCGATGCCCGAAAAGCCCTGGAGAAAGTGCTCGAATTCGATCCCAAGTCCCCGACGGCTTTGGGTCAACTCGGTGAGTTGGAACTGCAAGCAGGAGACTATGCTCTGGCGGCGCAGCATCTGAAAAATGCGCTGGCCATTCGACCCGACGACGCCGCGGCGGCGCTCCACGCAGGAGAGGCCTTGGCGAAGACTAATGATCCAGCAGGTGCGCGAGATGCGCTCGAAACAAGCCTGAAGCTGATGCCTGGGCAACTTCAAGCACGCTTGCTACTTGGCAACGTCTACTTGGATCTGAAGGATGCAAGGGCTGCCGAGGACCAATTTGAAGCGGCGTTACTGCTGCAGTCCGAGAATGTGGAAGCCCAAATTGGATTAGCGAAGGCGCATATATCCGAGAAGGACTTCGCGGATGCCATTCAAGTGCTCGAAATCCTCTCGAAGACGCACGCAAATACCAACTCCGAGGTATTCCATTTGCTCGCGGAAGCGTATTCCGCCGTCGGCAAGGAGAGGGAGGCACAGCAAGCAGAAGCAAAAGCCAAACTGCTGGCACCAAAGATCAAATGACTCCGCCTTTCGGAAAGTGGAAGAACTCGTGGGCAGGATGGCGCTTGTTTGGCGTCCCCGACGGGATTTGAACCCGTGTTACCGCCGTGAAAGAACGGCGAATACACGACTTTAAAGGACTTACAAGAGGCGGATGACCTCTAAGTCGTTAGAAATTCCCCGTAGCGGGAGCACAACCGTAGCGTAATCCGTAGTGCGGTGCAGCCGGAATCCAGGCACTGTGACAACTGCTCGCACCGCGAGTCTCGCGCTACGAAAGTTCGGCAAATTCGGATTCAGCGAGACTGAACGTATGAACCGACATGACGTTGAACAATACTGGCAAGACGAAGATGACTGGCTCTGCACAGTGGAATTCTTGCCCAGCAATGACCCCGAAGGCCGGACGTTTGGCGCAGACATCATTGGCTATCTTCTTGGCTACGCACAGCTGACGAATGCACGCGCTCTTGCACTGGTGGGCGATCCTGAGGCTGGCGCATACGAGCTCCTTTTTTCCTTCTCGACGCCTGGGGACAAAGACCAGTTCCTGAATCTGGTTCGCTCGAATGAGGACATGGGGAGCGACTACATCGAGAACGATTTCATGTCGCCGACGCCTGAAGAGATTCAAAATGCTCGTCCGCTCGGCGTAGTCCTGCCTGAAGACGTTGTGAGCCGTGCGACGCTGGTTGCGTCAGTTCTGTGTGCTGGTACCGAAGACGGCCCTTTGGGGTAGCAAAAGGTTGCTTCGTGCGTCGCGAGGAAACAGCCTCTGCCGTGACGAGAATCTGGCCAGTGTAACTAATTGAAATCAAGTGGATGGGCACAAATGGCCCGAGTTACTGTTTTAGAAGTTTTCCATCATCCACAGATTCCGCTCCATCGTGTGTTGCGCGACGGCAAGGTGACGACCATCCGGAGATGATCTCACACAGAATGCCAAAAGATCTTTCTGCAGAACAGATGCCTTGCCTTGAAAATCTGTGTGTAGAAGTTCCCCTGCGCCTCCGGTGCCTACGAACAAGCTGTTGCCGTTTGCTGCCCAATTCAGTGAACGAAGATTGGTCCAGCCTTTTACGTGGATCTGATTCTCAGCGTCACCGCGTAGTGATCTGATGTGGATAGGACCTGCCGGACTGGTAATCGCGGCAATACGGGTCCCATCTGGAGAAAGATCGACGAACCAAGCATCTTCTCTCGGATCAAGGCTGAACGCGGTGAGTTCGGCCCCAGGACCTTTCACAGCGTCTATTGCAGTGATAATCAGTTGCCGATGATCCTCTGTGGGTTCGGCTATCGCGCATAGCTGAGACGCCCTTCTGGCACAAACAATTTGTGCACCCCTTTTGGCGCTTGAGACGACCTGGGGAACTCCTCCTCCCGCAAGTGAGATTCGCATAACCAACTCTGGCCCATCGGGTTTTTCTCTACGGAGATATAGAAGCCAATTGCCGTCCGCTGTAACACGAGCAATTTCTAAGATATCCGACCCTAGAATGATCGGTGTCGGACTGTTTTCATGGAGACTCTGCCGATATATTCCACCGTGGCCTGTACGATTCGAGTACAGAATTAGAGTTCTTCCATCCGGAGTCCAATCGAGAGGCAAATCCACGCTCTCGCTAGGTGTGAAGTGCCTTGAGCTCGAGATTCGGTCACCATCGGGAGTAAGCTCCGTAATCTGCGTCGTAAAGTGACTCGCCCATTTCAGAAAAGCTAGTTTTTGCGCATTGGCGGTGGCGCTCAGACCACTCATGCAAAAACCCGACCAACTCGTTAACCGTCGGGGTTTCTGCAAGACTTTACCCGTGTTGCTGTCGAGGCGAGTTTCCCAGAAATTGCAGATATTTCCTCCAATGATCTCAGGTTCCGACTTCGCATAAATCAGCCGACCATCGCTTAGCCATAAGGCATCGGATATTTCCTCTGCGCCTTCAAGTGCGAGGACCGGAGACCCACCGTCAAGAGCACGACTTACGAAATTTGCGCCGTTCCGGTCGCTCTGTACATATAGAATGCGCTTGCCATCCGGGGACCACATAGAACAGTTCAGAGAGCCATTCTCATCTGACTCGTAGAGCAGGCGCGGGTTCTCTCCCTGAGGCCCCATCAGCCAAATCTCGCGGTCCCCATACCTCCCACGGTTTGTCTCGAACGAGATTAGGGATCCCTCACTAGAGATAGCGCAAGCATAAGCTTCGTCGCGAAGCTTTCGTGGTGCTTCACCCAGAACGGAAAAGACCCAAATACTGGTACCCTCCGATTTCGAAATGAAGACTCCATTGGCCGGACGGCTGTTAACAACGAATCTCATGCTGTCGGGAAACCAGAATCCAATTTCCCAGTCTATGTTGTTACCTCTGAGTTCATCGGGGAGAGGTAACGTCTGTGTCTCGCCGCTGGAGATGAGCTTTAGGTGTAGTCCCTGGGCGTCGCTATAGACCAGAGTCTTTCCGCTCGGAGACATCATGCCGGTGCCAATAGGATGGTCTGACGAATTGAGGGTCAGCTGACGCTGCCTGACTTCAGGCAAACCAGAAACCTGTACGCTGGGGCGCGTGGCAAACCAAAGCACAAATCCCGAGATGACAATTAGCGCTGCAAGAACCTGCCACGCAGAACGCGAGTTTGCTGGAGTGATCCGCTGCTTTAGAGCCTTCAAGTCTGAAGACAGATCCGTTGTCGTCTGGTAACGCTGCTTCACGTCCTTTTCCAGAGCTTTGTTAACGATCTCTTCCAACTTGCTAGGAATTCCTGAATGCAGCTCTCGAATAGGCCGCGGTTTGTTGTTCAGGATGGCATTGTGAAGTATGGGGGCTGTTTCCCCGGTAAAGGCGCGCTGCCCGGTCATCATCTCGTAGATCACGAGCCCAAAGGAAAAAAGATCGGTGCGTGCATCGACCCTCTCACCTCGCACTTGCTCAGGGGACATATATCCCGCCGTGCCCATCGCTACACCTGTGCGTGTCAGGTTCAGATTAGAGGGTTGAGTGGCAAGGGTTTCCGAATCAGGGGAGGTTCCCCCTTCAGGCACGTCAGCTTCCACAAGTTTGGCGACACCGAAGTCAAGGATTTTGACTTGACCATGACTGGTGATAAAGATGTTAGCGGGCTTGATGTCACGATGAATTATGCCCCTCCGATGTGCGGCTTCGAGACCGTGCACGATTTGGATTGCGAAATCGAGCAGATTTGAAAGTGGCAGAGTTGACTTTGAGTTTGGCCAGTCGGCGATCACATCCCGCAGTGTTCGCCCTTCCAGTAGCTCCATGACAATGAAGTGGTGGCCTTCGTGTTCTTCCACAGCGTGGATGGTGCAGATGTTGGGATGGTTGAGGGCGGAAGCAGATCGAGCTTCACGTTCGAACCGACCGTTTGCCGTCGGATCATGGGCCAGTTCATCGGGCAAGAATTTGAGAGCAACCCGTCTCCCCAGCTTCAGGTCTTCGGCCTTATAGACCACTCCCATGCCGCCACCACCGATGACTTCTAGAAGTCGGTAATGTGAGACGCGCTTGCCAATCAGGTGGGGCGCTCGTTCCGTCAGAGAAGCCACAACCGGCATTGAATTTTGGAATTCTTGCCCAGCATCTATGAATTTAAGCGGCACCATCCAGCGATATCCACGACGAGCCAGGGTCTCGACGTAGCGCGGTTGCTCCGCTGAGTCTCCAAGCGCTATTCGCAACTTCTTTACGGCTGCGTTGATGCTGTTTTCAAACTCAACGACCGTATCGTTCGGCCAGAGCTTCTTTCGGATATCTTCTCTCGTGACGAGTTGACCGCGACCTTCCAGCAACAAGGCCAAAATCTGGAAGGATTGCTCCGGCAGCCGAATTCTGTCCCCGCTCTTGAACAGCTCTCCGGTGCGAAGGTTCACCTCAAAGGCTTCGAAGCGGATGAGTTGAGAAAACTGGGTCGCTTCCTTCATTTGATTCGCCGGTGATCCATCTGTGTCCGCGGCTGGGGGGGGACAACCGTTGCACCACTCAAGTGAGCAAGAGTCTAGCACGGTGTCGCTACTGTGTTGTTGCCACTCTGCGAGGCAATAGATGAGGAACTAAGTCAAATTTAAACAATAGCTTGGAGTCGTCAGACCCGCCTAATAGCCTGGGGCCAGACCAAACTGAGAACTGTGCTTTCACATGGAAATCACCCACAGGTCACTCCGAACACATTGAACAAATTCAGCCCGCCACACAAAAATCAGTCGTGCGTCATTACCCAGCTACAAGAACGAAAACACTCAATTCAGTGCGGCAGGAGAAGATTATGAGATCACGATATCTGATATACAGCGCGATCGCAGTCGTTGCCATAACCTTAACGATGGGACCCCTTAGGACGATGGCGCAGGAACACTCCTTGGAACAGCACCAGCGTTACAGAATTGTGGAGATCGGAACTTTCGGAGGCCCTTGGAGCGGCTACAACGCCAGTGCAATAGCCAACCGACGTGGCACGGTGGTGGGAGCGGCTGACACGGACTCCCCCGATCCTTACTTCCCGAATTGTTGGAATTTTGATTGCTTCGTAACCCACGCGTGGGAATGGGACGAAGGCAACTTGGTGGACTTGGGTGTACTCCCTAATGGCTTCAACAGCTGGACCAATGCCATCAACTCCAAAGGAGTGGTTGTTGGTCAATCGCAGAACGGTGAAATCGATCCCGATACAGGCGTTCCGGCGTATGTGCCGACTGCGTGGAAGAAGGGCAAGGTAATCGACTTGGGCACTTTTGGCGGAAGCTTCGGCCTTGGCGCTGCGGTGAATGATCGGGGCGTCGTAGTGGGGATTGCAGAGAACGCAATTCAGGATCCCACGGGATTTGCTGCAGCCAACGGAATTGGCGGTACGACCGAGCTGCGTGCCTTCCGTTGGAATGGCGAAGAGCTGAAAGATCTAGGCACGCTGGGTGGGCCCGGTGCATTCGCACTCGACATCAACAATTCGAACCAAGCAATTGGATTCTCGCTAGTGAATTCAACACCAGGTCCGACCGGCCTTCCAACGATTGCACCGTTTTTATGGGACTCGATCCACAAAATGCGAAGTCTTGGGACTCTGGGCGGCACTTTAGGCGTTGCGGTCGACATAAACGAAAATGGACAGATCGCAGGAACTTCTAATCTTGCTGGCGATCTTACTGCCCATCCGTTCCTGTGGCGAAATGGGAAGATGAAAGACTTGGGGACCTTGGGCGGCAGCTTCGCTACAGCCAATTGGCTCAATGATGCCTCCGAAGTAATTGGCTGGAGCTTTACGTCAAATGATGTGCTCCTGCATGCATTTGTGTGGAAGAGGGGCCAAATGATCGACCTTGGCACGGTCCAGGGTGATACCAGCAGCAACGCTTTTTGGATAAACAATCGCGGTCAGGTCGTGGGACAAAGTTGGTTTTGGGATGGGCAGCAGGTCACTGCTTCGCATGCGTTCCTGTGGGAAAACGGTGGACCGATGGTCGACTTAAATACGTTAGTATCGAATCCCTCTGACCTTTACCTTACCGAAGCTAACTACATCACCGAAGAAGGGATGATAGTGGCCAATGGGCTGCTCCCGAATGGCGACGGCCGAGCCGCTATTTTGATTCCAGAGAGCGATATGGATCCGAATACAAAACGGACTACGACCTTGGATCAATCTGCAATGATAGAGCACGACCAACTCACTCGTGAAATGAAGGAACGTTTGAACATGCAATCGAGAAAATGTTTTCGATGGAAACAACTAGATCGCATTCATCGCCAGTGAAGCGTCCAGGGCCTGAGGGGCGGACTCGCAAGCGCAATGCTGGTACGGATCGAATTAGGACGAGGCCCACTGCTCTACCAAGGTGGCGCGTTTCTTTTGAATGGTTCGATGGGAGAGTGGTGGGCGCGTCAAAGATGCGGCTCCACGGGTTACACCCCGCGCTGCGGTTGGGCGTCGTGGTCTCCGGTCAGCAAACGTTGAACCGATGACGCAATGTTGTGCTATCGCGTCTCAGCTCCGATCTTTGCCTGCCATGCCGTGAATCGTTCACGCCACACACGCATTGCGTCTCGGGTCGTTAGCTGCTGCTCGACGCCCGTTCGAGAAAAAGGAAAAATCGAAAGGCCCGGTGCCGCGAGTTCGCTTACGCAATCACCGCGGCCCTCGTCGCATGGAACTAATAGGACCACGTGACCGAGATCGGACTTCGCCAGAATCTCCCCGCGGTCATTGATATTGAATGCAAATGTAAGCTGCAGACCGGACCCCTGGGGTATTACGGTGTTCAGGTCGATCATCGGTCCGCCCTCCTCCCACAAAAAGGCGCGAAGGGGGTTGCTGCAATCGGAGGAAAGGCCAACGATTTGGCCTCTTGCATTGATCGCTTTGCTACGGCTGCAGGGGTCGCCACTCAGCGTTCCAAGATCCAGAATCTGACCCTCTTTCCACCGAACTGCGTGGTGAAGACCCGTCTCCGAAAGATCGGCTGACCCGGCGATCTCTCCAGCGTCATTGATCCAAAGCGCCTCGCTATTGTCTCCACCTAACGTGCCGAGATCATTCATCGCTCCACGTTGCCAGAGATAGGCGTGGCAACCGGCTTCGCCAGTAAGACACGCTGCCGGATGCATGGCCAAACTGGACGTTCCAATAACCTGCAATCGATTGTTCGCGCACTGTGCGAATCCCGCGCTTCCGCCTAACGTGCCCAGATCCGTCATTTTTCCGTTGTCCCATAGAAATGGATCTTGCGTGGGGATGCCCGTGGTTTCATTAGGCGTGAAGCTAGTGTAGGAAGCTCCCACGATGATTTCAGATCGCTGGTTGTCGCAACCGGGTCCGGGTTGAGCGTCAGGACCTCCCAGAGTACCAATGTCGCGAAGGTTCCCCTTTTCCCAGAGAAAAGTTTTCACCTGCACACCGAATGGTGAAAAGGGATCGTCAACCCCGTTGTTGGAGATTCCTACGGCTTGCCCTGCATTATTAATGGTGACGCCGAGACTGTCGCTGCCACCAGGAACTACGCCGAGATCGATGATTCGCTTTTCTGTCCACAATGTCGCATGAAATTGCGGGGAGCCATTGGGATCAATGATTCCCGTTTCTGATGCACCGATAGTCCACCCCCGGTCGTTGAGTGAAGCCGCAGAGCTGGTGACACCATCGACAAGACTGCCCAGATCAGTCATCCTGCCGTGGCGCCAACGGAAAGTGTGAGCTACCAGACAGTCTTCCTCGAAGCAGAAGGGAGCAAACGGGTCAGGAAGAGTGGTGTCTGCATACGATGAGACAACACCCGCATTGTCCAACGCCCGGCCCCCGTTCTCATCCGTCGGCTCGTGGCTGATGGGTCCGCCAAGAGTTAATTCGATGAGCCTATAGCGCACTGTGTGTTGCGCGGACAGTTCGCGGGGAACTGCCAGGCAAACTGCCAGGCAAAGTAGTAGCGAAATAGCCAAAGCTGGGTTCCGTAAATTGAGCCGCATAACCTTGTTCCTCCTCGCAAGAGCTATTCAAATGCTGGAATTTGGCAAAGCGTTCATCGCGCAGCCACCGTCGCAGTAGAGCTGGCCGCCACTCTCCAAGAAAACTGGCAATCGGTTCAATGCAAAGTGGGTCACCGAAGCATCACATTTGAATCACAACAGCAGCTCATGTGATTTCAGCAACTTACGAAGAAAGCGAGACCAAGAGAAAGACAATCCTTGCTGGCTTCAATGCTAGAATTGCCACCATTCTGAGGGTGCCATGTTGGGGATTGGCCGATCGGAGAGTATTGCCAGATTCGAAGGATTCGAGCTGAACCTTAGAAGTGCCGAACTCCGCAAGCCGGATGGCATAACTATCCGCCTGTCAGAGCAACCCCTGCGAATCTTAATTGCACTCCTGGAGCGTCCCGGCGAGCTGGTTCTGCGTGAAGAACTTCGCAAGCGCCTTTGGCCAAACGACACGATCGTCGAGTTTGAGCACAGCATTAGCGCAGCGATGAACCGGCTTCGTCAGGCGCTGGGCGATTCGGCCGAGAGCCCGAAGCTTATTGAGACGCTGGCGCGCCGTGGCTATCGATGGAAGTCACCCGTGACCTGGGAGCAACCACTGGCCGGTCCCGCTCCGCCTAGACCGGCCAATGGAAACCTAGTCGGTAAGAAGATTTCTCATTATCGAGTTTTGCAGGTGGTGGGTGGCGGCGGCATGGGAGTGGTGTACAAGGCTGAGGACATCAAGCTCGGACGTCCTGTAGCTCTGAAGTTCTTGCCGGAAGAGTTGGTCGGTGACCCCGGCACCATGCAGCGGTTTGAGCGCGAGGCGCGAGCAGCTTCTGCTCTGAACCATCCCAACATCTGCACAATCCATGCTGTGGAAGAACATGAAGGTCAGCCATTCATTGTGATGGAACTGTTGGAAGGGCGGACGTTGCGGGATGTGATCGCCGATTGTGCAAATTCAATGCTGCCAATGCCGAATCTGCTTGATATCGCGATCCAAATCACGCAAGGCCTCGAAGCCGCGCACCAGAAGGGTATTATCCATCGCGATATCAAGCCGGCGAACATCTTTATTACTAACCAGGGACAAGTGAAGATTCTGGATTTTGGACTCGCCAAACTTCACGAGTTCGAAACTGCCGGAAGGCGGTCTGATGAGTCAACGCAAACTGTATCCTCCGAAGACTGGAATCCACTTTTGACGCTGACCCGCACGGGCACAACGGTTGGGACCGCAGCCTACATGTCGCCGGAGCAAGTACGTGGTGAGAAGTTGGATTCACGGACGGATCTTTTTTCTTTTGGCCTGGTTCTCTACGAAATGGCAACGCGGCAGCGTGCATTCGAAGGAGATACCGTCCCAGGAATTCATCAGGCGATCCTGAACCACAAGCCGGTTAAGGTCCGCGATCTGGATCCTCGAATTCCTTCGAAGGTCGAGGCCGTAATCGATAAGGCAATGCAGAAGGAGCGCGTGGCGCGCTATCAGAGTGCTTTGGATATAAGGAGCGAACTGCAGAAGCTGAAACGTGAGATGGAACCGCGCGGCTTCCGCCAGTGGGTGATCGTCGTCGCAACAGTCACACTGTTGCTTGTTTTTGCAAGTTGGTGGTTTGCCAGACGAGAACAAAGATCACTCTCGCCTGCGACTGACTTGAAGCTGAAGCAACTGACATCCAATTCTTACGAAAACCGTGTCACAGAGGGTCGGATATCTCCTGATGGCAAGTGCCTGGTTTACACCGATCGGGCGGGTATGCACCTCAAGATCATTGACACAAACGAAATCCACACGATTCCTTTGCCCGAGGCGCTCAAACGGCCAAAGATGGAGTTATCGCTTGCAAATGCGGCGTGGTCTCGCGATAGCAAGAAGTTCCTGGCGAATGCGCATCCCTCGGGGCTCGATGTGGAAGCTGCAAGTGAAGACGATATGATTAAGCGCGGCGGCCTGAGCATCTGGGAGTTTTCCGTCCCCAGTGGCGCATCTAGGATGCTTCGCTATATGGCGTGGGCAGATTCCTATTCACCGGACGGTTCATTGATTTCCTTCAATGCGAACAAAGGAAACTACGGCCCGCGTGAAATCTGGCTGATGGATTCGAAGGGGGGGCACGCGCGCAAAATCCTCGACGGCGGGGGCGAGTACGGCATCGATAGTTTTGTGTGGTCTCCAGACGGCCGGAGAGTCACGTATAACCGCCACAACGAATCTGTGTTCGAGCCGATCAACTTCATTTGGGAAGGAGACCACCTTGGCAAGGAGATTCCAAGAAACGGCACTGCTTCTGAGAAGGAGGATATAGTTGATGGCGCGGAACTGCCCGATGGAAGAGTTATTTCCTCGCGGAGAGATAGTACAGGTGATGGTAACACCTGTAGTTTTTGGACATTCCATGTGGACGTTAAGACCGGTAGCCCTATCGATAAACCTGTGCGGCTGACGCACTGGCCTTCCGCGTTCTGTATGACCCAGATCAGTTTTACGGCAGACGGCAAGCGGCTGGCATTCTTGGAGTGGGCTAGCCACAGCCAAACGACGGTTGATGTGGCGAAGCTCCACGATGGTGGAACGCGGGTCAGTAATCTGCATCATTTCACACTGAGTGACAGCGCGGACTGGCCATGTGACTGGACACCGGACAGCAATACACTGATTTTCCATTCCAATCGGTACGGTCACGAGGGGATCTACAAGCAGTCACTCAATGGCGATTCGCCCGAGGTGCTGGTGGAAGATTCTGGATCTCAGGGATGCGGGAAAGTGAGCCCTGATGGGAAGTGGCTACTCTATGTGCATAGTCCTGAGTCCGACGCCCGATCGGTGCCGCACGAACTCATAAGAGTCCCCATAAGCGGCGGGACTGCACAGACGCTCTTTTTCTTTCCGCATGGCAATGGGGCACCATCCTGTGCCAGGACTCTGTCAAGCGGTTGTGTCATTTTCGAGCGGACCCAAGATCGCAAAAACATCGTTGTGACTGCTTTTGATCCTATGAAGGGGTTTGGCGACGAGCTTACGCGAATCGACCTCGATCCGAACGTGGACGGTTGGGACGCCGCCCTTTCCCCTGATGGCACGCGCCTCGCCGTGATTTCGGGATCACCGGGGCAGATCAAAATTGTATCTCTGCGGGGTGAGCCGACACGTGAACTCCAGATAAGGGATTCGCCCAGTCTCCTGAACTCCTCTTGGGCGGCAGACGGCAAGGCATTATTTGTTAGCGCCTCAATTTCAGGGGGATTTGCACTCTTACGCGTAGGCCTAGACGGAAAAGCGCAGCCGCTAATCGCGAATCACACGCCTGACGTGGTGTTGGGATTACCGTCGCCGGACGGTCGTAATCTCGCGGTCATGGCTGCGACCTATAACCAAAACGTGTGGATGTTGGAAAATTTCTGAGCCGAATGGACTGGAGCCATTCGACGCCGCAATCCTTGACGCTGAAGGACTCGGGATACCTGATCGAATTTCATTAGGGCGGTTCGATGAAGACCGTGCCAACGAGCCCGTCAACCCTCCCAGTGGTACTCCTGATCGGTGTGTCTTTCCTTTTCCTCTCTGAACTTAACGCGCAAACCACGGCGTCGGGTGCAGTGGCAGGCGTTGTAACGGATCAGAGTTCGGCAGTGATTACCCACGCAGAGGTTCAGATTACGAATGATGCCAAGGGCACGACTCAATCAACAAGAACGGACGGGGAGGGAGTGTACCGCTTCTTCTTTGTCACCCCGGGCGCCTACACGTTGAGTGTCAGGCATACCGGTTTTCGGGACGTCAAGCGGACTGTGAATGTTTTCCTGGGTCCCGCAGTCTCGGCGAACATCACGCTCGAGATCGGGGAAGCAAAAAGTGAGATAACTGTGAGCGATGAAGCACCGTTGATCCATGCAGAGAATGGCGACGCCTCGGCTACTGTGACCCAGCACCAGGTCTCTGAGGTTCCGAACCCTGGGAACGATCTCACGTACATTGTGCAGACTACTCCCGGCGTCATAATGAATACCGATGGCCCTAACTCGACAGGAATGAACTTCTCGATTCTCGGAATGCCGAGTACCTCATATCTTTATTCAATCGACGGAGTGGATAACCCTCCAACTGGCGTTCTCGGCTTATTGCTGGGGCAGAACCAAGTTCAGGAAGCTACCGTGGTAAGCACTGGCTACTCCGGGCAGTTTGGAAACGCCGCCGGAGGGAACATCAACTTCACAACGAAATCGGGGAATAACCAATTTCACGGAAACGGGCAGTATTACTGGAACGGGCGTGTGCTTAATGCCAATGATTGGTTCAACAATGCCCTCGGTTTTCCGCGCCCGTTTGATATCGCAAACCAGTGGGCCGGTTCGTTTGGAGGTCCGATCAGAAAGGACAAGTTGTTTTTCTTTTTTGATACGGAAGGTTTGCGGGTGCTGATCCCTTCCGTTGCCCAGGTAATGATCGCAAGCCCCCAGTTTCAGGCCGCCAATATTCAGAATATTGATAAGCGTTTCGGGGCCACCTCTGCGTCGCACGCCTTCTATCAAAAGGTCTTTGACCTTTACAATTCGGCTCCCGGCGCAAGTTCGGCATTACCCGGCAGCTTCGTGCCCGGAGACCTGGGTTGCGTTGGGCCATCACTTGGATCTCTGCTCCCTGCGGGGGTCCCGTGCGTGATGCATTTCCTGGCCAATGTTGGCGCGCCCGGTCAGGATGCTTTGACTGTTGGCCGCGTAGATTGGAACCCAACCAGAAGCGATCGCATCGTCTTGCGGTTTCAGAACGACAACGGGCATACGAAACTCTTAAGCCCTATTAACTCTGTGTTCGATACCGGCACTCAACAGAGATGGTGGCAAATTCAAGCTGCCGAAACTCACACACTGAGTGCTTCGGCCGCAAACCAATTCCTGTTCGCTTACGGACGCATTAACTTTTCAAACGGCGTGGCGGACCTTGCAAAGGCGGTGGCAGCACTTCCAACTCATCTCTTCTTTAATCCCCCTGTACAGCTCGCGGACCCAGGTGGTAGCTCCCAGATGCATAACGGACTCGTGCAGTACCAGATTTCGGAGGATTTTGTAAAGGCAGGACAAAAGCACAAAGTCGGCCTTGGATTTAATGTGGATCGATTCAGTTCGACTTTGTCTGTCTCTGACGATGTTGGATGGCTTGGAACGACGTTAGACGCCTTCTATCAAGGAGGGGAGGATCCGAATTCTCCCGCCGACTTCAGCCAACTCTTTCAGGGTTTTCAGTCCCGCACGCGATATCCAACCTCCTGGTATCACCTCGGGATCTATGCCCAAGATGAATGGCGTGCCCGTCCCGGACTAGCTATAACGATGACAGTCCGTGCGGAGCATCAATCGAATCTCGTGTGCCAAACGCACTGCTTTGCGCGTTTGGCTGGGCCATTTAACGAAATAAGTCATGACCCCAATCAACCGTACAATCAGGCCATCCTTGTTAATCAGAAACGAGCGTTCCAGGGCTTGGACAATATTCTTTGGTCACCTCGATTCAGTTTTGCCTGGCAGCCGCTCGGTGTGAGACACAACACAGTCCTTCGCGGCGGAATTGGTATTTTCTATGATTCGGTCGATAGCGTAGCATCCTACTTTTCGAACAATCCTCCGCTCGTGAATTCCTTCACCGTCACGGGAGACGTTCTCTCGCCAGGTGAAAACAACAGCCTGTTTGCAAAGGCGGCCGCCTCGAACGCGGCATTCGTTAACGCTTTTGCCTCCGGAGAAACTCTGAGACAGATTGAAAACTCGGTCCCCAACTTCTTTCCGCCGAGGATAAACGTCTCCGAAAAGCACACCCACGAACCCCAGTATCAGCGATGGAGCCTGCAATTACAGCAGGCGCTTGGCGCGCATACCTCGCTCAGCGTCGGCTACTTTGGCCATCATGGAATCCACGAACTCGTTGCGAACCCTAGCGCAAATGCGTGGGGCTTCGGCACCCTGGCTCCGGGGCGATGCACCGATCCGGTTCCAGACTGCGCGCCTGATCCTCGATTCAGCGAAGTGCTTCAATTCGATACGAAGGGTATTTCCAACTACAACGGCATGGTGCTTTCTTTGCAGCACAGATTTAGTCGCTGGAGCCAAGGGCTGTTCCAGGCCAATTACACCTACGGCCACGCCCTTGATGAAGTATCGAATGGCGGCACCGCTCCGTTTTCCAACTGGGCCAGGCAGCCCTTCACTGTAACTCCTCAGGATCCAAACAATCTGCGCGGAGCTTACGGCCCGGCGGACTACGATGTGCGCCACTCTTTCAACGGAAGCTACGTTTGGGGACTCCCGGTTAAAGCCGCGTTGCGCGGACACGGGCCGAATTTTCTGGTGGACGGTTGGCAAATATCAGGTGTCATTTTTGCTCGCACTGGGCTGCCTTACACAGTGTTGGACATATTCCCACCGCCCGACCTAATTTCGAAAAACTACTATTCCCTTCTTTATGCTGTACCGGTCAGGCCACTTGGAGCAAATCCGCCATGCGGCAAGGGCGCCGCCATCCCAATTGCCCCACATCCGTGCCTTCCCACCCAGACTTTACTGGACGGCACTACACCCGGCCCAGATGCTCTCTTTGTGCAACCTGGATGCGAAGTCGGTTTTGATGTTGGGCGTTTAGGAGCCGTGGGCATCTGCGACGGTCCGACTGTGTCTTTCAGTCAGCGCCGCAATCGTTTTCGCGGACCGCACTATTTCAATACTGATTTCGCAATTATGAAGAGTACGAAAATTCCTCGCTGGGAAACGGCAACATTCGCCATTGGCTTTCAATTTTTCAACTTCTTCAATAATCCAAATTTTGGATTTCCGGTCACCGGATTAGGGTTTCCGACGGGCTTGATCACATACCTGCAACAGCCGCCAACCAGCATCCTGGGCACTGGTCCTCCTTGGGCTCCGATCGACGTGGCTCCGCGAATGATTCAGTTAAAAGCAGAACTGAAGTTCTGAGGGCTCATCGCACAAGGCCTTTGGCGGCTCTTCCCTCATCGGATAAAAACACCATCAAAGCGGCACACTTCTTAAGAATGGGACGCTTTACCGGCACGCTCGGACGGCTGTGCAGGTAAAAGGTAAACGACTTCTTGCGTGTCCAAGAACTTCTCTACAACCTCCACAGCTCCCAGGTCTGATTTAACATGTCGTACACTCCCCGAACGTGCGACCTCTACCTTGCGCCCGCGGCGTTCGCTCGCGGCAACCTTCGCATTTTGCCTCAGCGATCTTGTGGTTTTGGACCCCAGTTCGGTGTACCCGCATCTTTGATCAGCAGCTTCTGATTGGAGCCGTCGGCATCCATCATCCAAATATCGAAACCGCCAGGCGATTCCCGATCGCTCATGAACAGAATCTTACTTCCATCCGGCGAATAGGCGGCCAACGTATCCTCGTGACCGGGCGCGGTAAGCCGCGTCGGTTCCGTGCCATCAATATTCGCTTTGAAGATACTGTTTAGCTTAGGCGTATTCTGATTGTTGTAAAAGATAATCTGCTTCCCGTTCGGCGAAATGTCGGGATAGCCCGACTCCAGCTCCGAAGCAGTGAGCCGCCTCTGGTGTGAACCATCGGTGTTCATGATCCAAAGCGCCGCTAGGTATCCATCCGTCTGAGTTTCGAAAATGATGTGCTTTCCGTCCGGCGTGTATTCACCGTCGAGGCTGTCCCACACTCGGCTGCTGATTAGTTTCTCATCGGTGCCGTCGGCCTTGATCGTAGCAATCACGCCCACTCCGAATCCGGGAAATAAAGGAGAGATGTCGACAGGCCTACTGAAAACGAGGTGGCTGCCATCCGGCGACCAGCGAGGGACGAGACCGCCGCCGTGAGTGATTTGAGTCAGGCCACTGCCATCTGTATTGATAACGTAAAGCTCGAGCAGGCCGGTCATATCATGAGCAAAGGCGATCCGCTGCCCATCAGGTGAAAAATCAGGGAACCAGGCGAGACCGTCGTTCGCTGGCGGTAGATTGGTTACCTGAAACAGATCGCTTCCATCAGGATTGACGGTATAAAGCTGGTTCGTTCCCGTCAGGCTGCTCACGAATGCGATCCGCCCATTCCTGCCAGGGTGAACAGCGAGGGCTGACGAGTTAATTAACGTTATTGCTATCAGGACGTAGATCGTGTTCACAGCGTAATGACGAAAGTTTCCCGATATTTCCACATTGCACCCCTCTTCTTCGGCGAGATCGACAGGCGAATTTCGGACGTTCTCTAGCAAGATATTCATGGCTCTCAGTAGGAAGCAGGCATTGCAGCGGGAAAACAGTCCGCCTTCCTCCAACTTTCAAGACTAGGGCTGAACGCCCCAATTTGGCGCGGCCCCGCCTTTGACTAGCAGCGTTTGGTGCGAGCCGTCTGCATCCATCACCCACGTGTCGAACGATCCTGCCGATTCTCGATCACTCACAAACAGAATGTTCTTACCATCAGGCGAGAAGGAAGGTAGTCCGTCGTTTTTTCCTTCTGGCCTGGTGAGACGAATTACACCGGTACCGTCCAAATTCATTTTGAAGATGTTGCTAAGTCCTGGGGAATTTTGTTTGTCGTTGAAAACGACCTGCTTCCCGTTAGGGGAGACATCGGGCACGCTGGCCGTCAGCCTTGGATCTGACAATCGCCTCAAGTGCTTGCCATCGATGTTCATGATCCACAGTGCTGATACGTATCCGTCTTGTTGGGAAGTGAAGATGATGTGCTTACCATCCGCCGTACACTCGCCTGCCAGAGCTTCCCAAACAGGAGTAGTGAGTATCCGAAAGTTCGTTCCATCAGCACGGATGGTAGCGATCGCAAGCAGGCCGTATTTCTCCGCTGTGCCGAAAACGATATGTGTTGCGTCGGGAGACCAATGAGGCGCTACGTGACCGCGGCCATCGTGAGCGACTTGGGTCAGGTCTGTACCGTCGGAATTGACTACATACAATTCCAAGGCGCCCGTCATATCGTGAGCAAAGACGATCTGCTTACCATCCGGAGAGAAATCTGGCCACAAAGCAAAGATGTTAGTTGTTAGGGGTAGATTCGTAACCTGGAACATGTCCGTCCCGTCAGGATTGACGGTATAGATTTGCATGGTCCCTGTATAACTTGCCTGGAAGGCAATTTTTCCATTCTTGCCCAGGTCAGCGGCCAAGCTGAGCGAACTGGTCATCACCACAACAAGCAGCAAATGTACGATGCCCAGCATGCAGAGGCGAAGCTCTTTGACTGTGTTCATATTGTCCTCTCGACCCCTGATTGAATGTCGGTCGTATCGGGACTGCTTAATTAGCTGCCGGCCCCCATTGGGGCAGTGCCCCGCCATCTTCAATCTGCTTCAGGCGCCGCATGGCCCGGCTGTTCACAGCTTGATCTCTGCGAAGCTGAATCTTGTTTCTGTGCCCGGAACTGCCAAGTGCGAAGACCTTGGCGCATCGGCTACCGTCGGAATTCATAACGAAAATTCCTGAGCTTGAGAAATCTGGAGCGTCACGCTCGAAGACGATTGCATTCCCCTGGGGGGACCATGAGGGATGGAAGTCATGGGGTCCGGAGAAGTAGTCTTTCCCATTGTTGGTGAGCCGGACCAGCGAACTATCTCTAGGGTTGACCGTCCAAATCTCCTCGTTTTGGGGGTTACAACAATGGCTGGAGAATGCGATTCGCTTTCCGTCGGGCGACCAATCCGGATGGTGGGCTGAAAAAGGCGCAGGTGTAAGACGACGCAAGCCTGATCGTTGCTCACCCTTGAATTCGATCGCACTGATAATGCCTTGCCGCGAAAACCCACTAAATGCAAGGTCGTTGTTGGCCGAATATTGCGCCGAAAAATCCTGAAATCCCAAGTGAAAGTTGGTAATCGGCCGCAAGCCGCCCTCGCCGATTTCGATCTGAAAGAGTGCGCATGCTTCGATATCCAGCCGGCAACGGCTGAACACTATCGAAGTTCCATCGGGAGTGAAGCTCGGAATCTCATTGCTGAAGTCAGCCTCGGAAAGGAGCACCCTCTGATTCGTGCCATCGGCATTCATCAGCCAGAGCTGACCCAGGAAGTCCGGAGCATGGTATTCGTTAAATACGATCTGCTTGCCATCAGGGGACCAAGATTCCCAAAATGCACCGCTATCCGGGCCGAGGTTAGTGAGCTGCTTCACATCACTGCCGTCGACATTCATCGTGTAGATGTCGGGTCCAGCAACGAAGGCAATTCGTCCGTTCTTGCCTGGAAAGGTGGCGTGGGCAGGAATGGTGTTAGCAAGCAGCACTGCTCCGAAAGCCATCTGGTGAAATACTCGAATGAGACGTCTTTTCATTGTTCAAGACCTCCGGGGCCCCCCCTTTGACCAAGCGGCCCTCTCACACCACACACATGCGGAAACCGGTGGCGAAAACGATCATTCACGATAGAAAAATTCTTTGTTCGATCTCCTATGAAGGCCGAAGATCTTCCTAAGTCGTTGTAAAATGCGACACTATTGGGCTAATTGGGGCGGCCCACCGAGCCGGTTATGTCCGCCACTCACAATGTCACCCGACTGCTTGCCCTTTGGGCAAAAGGTGACCACGAGGCGCTTCGCGATCTCACGCCGATCGTCTATAAGGAGCTTCGTCTGATCGCTGCCAGTTATTTGCGGAAAGAGCGCCGGGATCATAGTTTGCAACCAACAGCACTCGTGAATGAGGCCTATCTTCGGCTAGTTGATCAAAAAAGCCCGGACTGGCGAGACAGGGCGCATTTTTTTGGAGTTGCCGCAAGGTTAATGCGACAGATATTGGTGGATCACGCTCGGTCTAGGTGGGCAGCAAAACGTGCTGCTCTGACTATCCCTCTCAACGAGGCGATCAGCTTTCAGAAACAGCGAGGCGCCGATCTGCTGGCTCTCGACTTTGGTCTCAGTGCACTGGAAAAACTCGACGCTCGGAAGTGCAAGGTCATCGAGCTGCGCTATTTTGCGGGACTTTCCACAAACGAGATCGGCAAAGCGCTAGACATCTCTGAGGTCACGGTGCGCCGGGACTTGAGAATGGCAGAGGCGTGGCTTCACAAACAAATCCGAACCGAGTAGGTGAGTTTTGACTCCTGAACGATGGGCGCAGATCGAAGAGCTATTCCATCGCGTGGTCGAATCCGATCCTCACTGCCGGACGACTCTACTTGAGCGCGCATGTGGCAACGATACAGATCTACGTGATCAGGTCAAACAGTTGCTCGCCTTCGACAACAACGCGCGGAGCCAGTTGCAGGCGGCAATTGGTGCCGAATTTACTCATGCAGCATTCGCCCTAGCCGGCAAAACGGTTTCGCACTATCACATCTTAGAAGGCTTGGATGGTGGGGGCATGGGGGTGGTCTACCGTGCAGAGGACATCAGGTTGGGGCGGCAGGTTGCTATAAAATTTCTACCGGAAGCATCCGCGAAAGACCCCGTTGCATTGCGACGATTCGAGCGCGAAGCACGTGCGGCATCGGCTCTGGAACACCCAAACATTTGCCCAATCCATGAGTTTGGAGAGCATGAAGGCCAGCCCTTTTTGGTGATGCAACTGCTGGAAGGACGAACTCTTCGAGATGTCATTTCCACGGCCGATGCATTGGATCAAGACAAGTTAGTGAGTGTAGCCCTTCAAATTGCAGAGGGCCTCGAAGCCGCTCATCGTCACGGAATTATTCATCGCGACATCAAGCCAGCCAACTTTTTCCTGACACATCTAGGGCAGGCCAAGATTTTGGACTTCGGACTCGCGAAATTGCGCGACGATGCTGAGCCGGGCGACGACGAATCAACGAGAATCAAGGACTCGAAGAATCCCTTCCTAAGTCGCACAGGTATAGCGATCGGCACTGCAGCTTACATGTCTCCGGAGCAGATTCGTGGCGAAAAGCTCGATGCGCGCACTGACCTATATTCTTTCGGCCTGGTCCTCCGCGAAATGGCGGCGGGGCAAGTTTCGAGGGCGACGAAAGGCCGATCAGGTTCTACCGATCCGAAACTCAAAGGAACTCAAACCAAAACTTTAAGCAATCGAGTGTCGGACAAATTTGAGAAGATCATAGAAAAGTGTATCGAACCTGACCGCGAGGCACGCTATCAAAGTGCGTCGGACATTCGAGCGGAGCTGCAAACACTTAGACCCGACCTTGGGGTTCGTTGGGTGCGGTGGTGGGCGGCCGCGGCAGGCTCTCTCGTACTGTTCACGCTCATTGGGAGCTTTTGGCTCGCTAGACGACACCAACAGTTGCCGTCGCCTGCTATCGGCTTTAAGCAACTGACAGCAAATTCTTCTGAAAACCAAATCACTCGGGCTGAGATATCCCCCGACGGCAGATCCCTTCTTTACACAGATCGCACAGGGATGCATCTGAAACTCATAGCTACCGGCAAGACTCAGACGATCACTCTGCCCGAGCAGTTGCGGGAAAATAATATGGAGTTGTCTCTCGCCGATTACGCATGGTCCCGTGACGGCACTAGGTTTTTGGCGAACGCCCATCCGTCCGGGGTTGACGTGGCTCTCTTAAGTGAGACGGAGACCATCAGGCGTGGAGGTGTCAGCATTTGGGAGTTCTCCATGCCCGCAGGAGCATTCCGGAAACTCCGCGATTTGGCTTGGGCAGATTCTTACTCGCCGGACGGTTCATTAATTTCTTTTCGAACGAATAAGGGCCGGCTGGGTACACATGAGATCTGGCTTATGGACTCGAACGGCAGCGATGCGCGCAAACTTCTCGAAAGCGGAGACGACAGTAGTATCGGCGTTTTCACTTGGTCTCCTGACGGCAAGCGAGTGAGCTATCTTCGCGATAACGGATCTTCTCTCGTCTCAATCCAGCACTATTGGGAAGGCGACCGCCTTGGCAAGGAGATCTCTCGTGGTGAGTTGTACCCGGGCCCCATGGACGGGAACGAGGTCCTGGATGGTTCGGAACTCCCCGATGGACGACTCATCTTTGCTGTGCAAGAACACGAAGCGAACTCTCGTAATGGTTGCAATTTTTGGACTGTAAGAATTGACCACAAAACCGGTAACCCGGTCGAGAGGCCACAACAGCTGACGCACTGGCCTGGAGTCTGCATGAGCGAAATTAGCTTCACCAACGACGGGAAGAAGCTGACGTTCATAGAGTGGGCTTATCAATCAACGATCGCTGCAGCCGATTTAAGGGCAGGAGGGATGCGGATCGCCAATGAGCGACACTTTACCCTCACTGAAAGCGGGGATTACCCAGTAGATTGGACACCGGATAGCAAAAAGATCATTTTTGTTTCCAATCGCAGTGGCCATTACGAATTTTACACGCAGCCTCTAGATGAAGATACTGCTGAGGTGTTAGCAGACATGCCAGGGTCCTCTTGTTGCGTGAGCCCAGATGGCGGCTGGTTCCTGTACCTGACTCAGATTAAATTCGGCATCAATTCAGCCTGGCGACTCATGCGCGCTCCAATCGCGGGTGGTCCCTCCCAGGAAATCTTTACCGCGAAGAATCTCGTGGATTCTAGCTGCGCGAGATTGCCATCTACTCTGTGCGTCGTTGCAGAACGGACCGACGATCAGAAGCAGGTTGTCATTACGGGTTTTGACGTTTTGAAAGGAAGAGGGTCTGAGCTCACGCGAATCTCTGTTGACCCCGAGACTGAAACTGGACCGATCAAGATCTCACCCGACGGCAGCCGACTTGCAGTAATCAGAAACACAGCCAATCCACTTCAGATTCTCTCCATTAAAGGCGAGCTGCTACGGGAAATCAAAATACCGACGTGGGACCACGATACAGGGCCGATCGCGTGGGCAGCGGACAGTAGGAGCCTATACGTGCCGGCAGCTGCTCCTGCAGGAGCTTTTCTCCTCCACATTTCGCTTGCTGGGGCTGTGCACGTGCTCCGGACGAATGAGGGAGGTCCCTACACTTCAGGAATACCATCGCCAGACGGGCGACACATTGCCATCGGGACCTCTGTCAAGACTGAAAATGTCTGGATGATGGAGAACTTCTGAAACCCCATCATCAGAAATTCGACTCGCCAACAACTGAATCATCCGTTCGCCACGCCGGCCGCGTGCAATCGTCCGCTTACCGTCCAAAAGTTCGGGCTGATCCCTGTGATGTACGCGATCGTCCTGGCATCGAGATTCGCCTCTCTCCGGTTGTTGGGTATCTTTGTGCGGGGATCATCAAGGTGCTTGGCTGCGAACCTAGTGGCGTAAGATCAGAGGCAGTTTCTTCGACTGGCATGAGAAGACATACGTGAACGTGCCCTTGCGGCGTTGCGCAGAAGGAAACAATTTCTCCCTTGTCGTTGATGTCGAACGCGTCGAATACAAAGCGTTCGGAGCCCGGAGGGATCAGGTCACGTATTGCAACGATGTCGTCATTCTCCCAAAGGAATGGGTCGCCGCCGACTCCGCACTCGCCTGAGTCACCAACCACCTGGTCGAAGCGATTGATCGTTTCTCCCGTGCTGCACACGTTGCCGTGAGGGGTCCCCAGATCTTTCATTTGGTGATTGCGCCAGAGAAATGCGTGATGCGACTGGCTGCCAGGCAAGTCGGCTCTGCCCACAGCATGGCCGAGATCGTTGATCCACCATGCTTCGCCGTTGTCACCGCCGAGTGTGCCAAGGTCCGCTAAAACTCCGTGCCTCCACAAGATGGGATGCTCAGTCGCGTCTCCGTCCAGCAAGGAGAAGCCCGCAACTTCGCCTCGGTTATTCACGCCAAAACCCCAGCTGAGGCTCCCGCCGAGTGAGCCTACATCATGCATTCTTCCCCGTTCCCACAAGAACGGGTGAGTTGTGGGAAGACCCGTACTGTCGTGCCGAACGGTGTCGGTGAAGGAGATCCCCATCGCCTGGCCCGTGTTATTCGCCTGATAGACGACACTATCCGTGCCACCAAGCGTGCCGAGATCGAGTATCTTTCCGTGCTCCCATAGAACCGCATGCACCTGAGTAGCCCCGGGAACAAAGAACGGAAAAGACGAATCTGGGTCAGGAATTGTATTGAGTGCCCCTCCGAAGATTTGACCTCGGTCATTGATGGCGTTCGCGCTTGCGCCATTGCCACCTAGTGTCCCCAGATCGATGACGTGTCCGTCTTTCCAGAGAGCGGCTTTGAGCTCAGGATTTCCTGTCAAAGGATCAAGCTCGCCATTTTGAGAAAAACCAACGGAGACTCCGAAATCATTCACGGATATGGGCCCTCCGCTGTATCCGTGGCGAAGGGTGCCGATGTTGACCGAAACCCCCGCGACGTTAAGGAGTCCCGACTGAACGAGGCAATCGGCGTCAACGCAATTGGGTGCAAAAGGGTCAGGTATCTTTGTCTCCGCTGTGCCGACGAACAGGCCAGAGTTTGTGAGTATCTGGGCTGCGGGTGGAGGCACGAGTGTGTCGGCATTTGGCCCCCCAAAGGTCCCGACGTCAACTACGTTGTAACGATGATGCTTGGCTTTGGGCTTTGCCTCCAGAGCTGTTGTTATTGTTATGGTCATCAATCCAGCAAGTAGTGCGACACCGCATAGTCGAGCCACGCCGCGCAACTTCATCGCTTTCCTCCACAGATTTTGCAGATGTGCCTGGGTCAGCCGAACGTCTGCCAAGCGTCCCCGGCGAAGAGAGTCGCCGCATTCCGTTCTGCGGTCAACCGAAGCTTTGCCGAACTTCCGTCTGAAGAAGGAAGTCTCCACCTTTCACGGAGTTAGATGGCGATCTGAAGATGAAGAATTACCGATGCTTGCATCGCAAATGCTAAACTTGCCGTCTATTAGGGGGTGTGCTCTGCAGGACGGCAGTGCGCGCAAACTTCCTCGGTGGCAGTTTGGCCAATTCGAGGCCGATCTCGAGAAGCAACAACTCTATAAACGTGGACTTCCGGTTCGACTGGAAAACCTTCCGTTTCTAGTATTGTCGGCGTTACTCGATCGTCCTGGCGCTGCTGTTTCGCGGGAAGAACTACGGGCGCGTTTGTGGCCCAACGGCACCCATGTCGACTTCGACGAGGGGTTGAATACGGCGGTCAGAAAACTCCGTCAAGCATTGGGAGATTCCGCGGATACTCCGCTTTTTATCGAGACGGTTCCACGCAAGGGATACATTTTCATTGCGCCCGTGGCGGAAGTGAGTCCGTTATCCGATATCGAAAATGATCAACATCTGTTGCCGGGCAATAGTAGCGGCAATGGCATTGCTGTCGATGTCAGACCTACTCCGACATCGCTAAAACCCAGCCGCAATTTCTTTTATCTCCTGGCGGTTGGGCTCGTACTTCTGGCGGTTAGTGTATGGCAGGTTCTTCGGCATCACGCCCCGTCCCAGCCAGATTTCGTCCGGCTCAGCTACCGCCGCGGAACAATCGTCTCCGCGCGCGCGAGCCCTGACGGCCAGCAGGCCATATTCGGCGCGGCCTGGGATGGCAAACCATTTCGATTATTTCTTGTCCGAACGGGAAGCCCCGACATCCGCGACTTGGGAATGGAAGCTGACATCCTCGCAATTTCCCGCTCTGGACAAATGGCCGTTATGCTCCACCGGCACTTCGGCTTTGGCACAGTTTGGAGCCGAGGTACACTGGCAACAGTCTCCCTCACAGGCACGGTTCCGAAAGAGATCCTCGATGATGTAAGCTCGGCGGACTGGTCTCCTGACGGTTCTCAACTAGCCGTTGTCCATTATTCCAGCGGGAGCTGTCGTTTAGAGTTTCCCGTCGGACACATTCTGTACGAGGCAACCGGCGGATCATGGATCAGCCATGCTCGAATCTCGCCCACCGGGGATCGGATTGCATTCCTCGAGCATCCCTTGGCGAACGATGACGCAGGTCATGCGGTCATTCTGCACCTGAGAAAGCGGCAGAAGACTCTGTCCAAAGATTTTTCCGCCATCGTTGGATTGGCTTGGGAAAACGCCGATGATCTACTCTTCACAGCAAGCGAAGCCGGGGTCGGTGGCGGCCGGGCTGTATTTCGATTCGCTATCAACGGGAGCCAGTCTCTTGTGCGCCGCGAATCCGTCGCCCTTACGATTCACGATGTGACCTCAGATGGAGGTCTGCTTCTTACCCGAGACGTTCAGGGTGATGAGGTCTTTAGCCATTTTCAAGACGGCACTCCCGATCGAATTGTTAGTTGTCTCAACGTCTGTGTTCCAGCCGACCTTAGCGCCGACGGATCCCAACTTTTGGTTTCTGGGCAGGGCGAAGGAGTGACGCCACTTTACAAGACGTATGTCCTTCCGACCGCTAACGGAGCTGCTCCAAAGCTCTTGGGCGATGGCCAACCCACCGGCTTCGCTCCTGACATGCAATCGGTCATCGTTCTGTTTCCCTGGGGAATCGACCCCACACAGATCACACAATTACGTAATCTTCCGGTCGGCCCGGGTGAACCCAAGGCCCTGACCCACGATTCCATCTCGCACATCTGGGCGACTTGGTTCCCCGACGGCAAGAGACTTCTCTTTCTTGGAGCAGAGCCTCACCACCCAGCTCGCAGTTGGACCCAAGAAGTCGGTGCTCCCAATGCGACGCCGCTCACACCGGAAGGTGTGGTTGGATTGAAGATCTCGCCCGATGGAAAAACAGTCGCCGCTGTTGGTGCTGATAAGAAGCTTTGGTTATATCCCGCATCGGGGGGAACTCCAAAGTTACTGTGCAACGTCAACGTAGACGAAGAAGTCGATCGCTGGAATGCTGACGGTAAATATCTCTTCCTGACAGCCTACGGTTTGCCAGCCGAAGTGGATCGCGTCGATGTGAGGACAGGCGCACGATCGTTGGTTCGGCGCATTTCTCCACCCGATCCTGCTGGAGTTCTTGCAGTCGGTCCAGTCCTCGTCTCCGCCGACGCGCAGATTTACGTCTACGCTTATCCGCGGCATTTGTCGACGCTATACATTGTGCACGGACTTTAATCGTCGTCTCTCGTCTTTATCGTGACAATAGGTTCGATCAGAAATTTTCCATCATCCACATGTTTCCGTTATCACCGGCAGCAAACAAAGCGAGATGCCGGCCGTCAGGGGATGGTATCGCCCCCATCACATCAGGAGCATGATTCTCAATGATTGGCTGTGTTTGGCCGTCTAGGCTTATTCGAAGCAGCGCATATCCCCGCGGCACGCGACCCGCGACAAACAGTGCCTTCACATCCGGCACCCAGGACGTTGCCGTCAGTCCGGTTATACCCTTCACTTGGATTTCTTTTACGATCTCGCCACGTAGCGTGAGAATTTTGATCCCGCCACTTTCACCGAGCATCAACACAATACGCGTGCCATCAGGAGAAAAGTATGCAGACCAGTCCTCGACATTCGGATCCACGGTGACTCTCGTGAGCACCGCGCCACGCCCCTTCAGAGGATCGAAGGCCGTAACGGTGATCTCCTTTCGTTCTTGAGTCCGCTCGAATACGGCGCACATCCCTGATGGAGGCTGAGCACAGCGCGGTTCCCCTCGCAAGGAAAAAACGGCCTGCGGAGGGCCGCCGGCGATAGGAACTCTCATGAGTTGAGCCATCTCCGATGGTGCAACATTACTCCGAACGTACCGTAACCACTTCCCATCCGGGCTTACTGTAGCTGTTCCTAGAGGTACTGAGTCTTGCACTAGAACCTCCAGAGAATCATCGCTCAGCGATTGTCTGTAAATCTCCTGACGGCCGCCCCGCGCCGAATGGAAGATGAGCCACTTACCATCTGGCGTCCACCCGTCTGGCCAGGTCCAGGTTTCGGTCTGCGTGAAATGACGCAGATTGCTGATGCGTTTTCCTCCAGGCGCGAGATCCGCAAGATAGACCGTCGGATGACCGAAGTACTGCAGAAATGCTATTTTCTTGCCATCCGCCGTGGCACTGGTGGGACTCATGCAGAATCCAGTCCAGTTGGTTAGTCGTCGTGGCTCTTCGATCACGTGGCCAGTATGCAGGTCATTCCGTGCCAGCCAAAAATTGCATGAGTGGAGGATGGATTCGGGTTCTACCCTCCCGAAAAGATTTTGACCGTCGGGCAATAGCAATACATTCTCTGTCTCCCCGTCCTTCCAGTAGCCGACGTTGATCTCAGCAGTTGCACCATTGCGCAGATCACGGCTCAACATATTTATAAAAGCATTTGATTTTTCGCGACTGTAGATGAGCCGTCGGCTGTCCGCCGACCAGGTGTGCATATATAGGCCGTTATCGTCTCCACTTTCGAGAACCTTGTAGGCATGTGCTCCGTTAGCATCCATCACCCAGATTCCCCGGTCTCTATTCGTTCCAAACGCGATCTGAGATCCATCAGGTGAGAAGCAGCATCCAATTGCCATATTCCGAAGCATTCGTGGCTTCGCACCGCTCACTAAAAATTTCCAGATACTTACCGGGTCCCTCTCGGTCAGCAGGAGTCTCCCGGTTCCAGCCGGATAAGCGTTACACAAAAAACGGGTGCTGTCCGGAGACCAGCCCACGCATTCGAAATCCACCTTGTGCTCCGCCAGTTCTTCCGGTAGAGGAATAGGCCTGGTCTGCCCAGTGTCAACGGCCTCAAGATGCATCCCTTTTAAATCGATATATACGAGGTACTTTCCATTTGGAGAGATGGCTCCGCTGACAACGCGGTTATCAGCAGAGTTGACGGTAAGTTGCCGGACCTTAATATTTGATGCAATCGTTCTTGACTGTGGCTGTTTCTTGAAGAACCAAAGACTCGCAATAGCCATGAAAACCAAGACTAATACGCTAGCGACCGCCCACCGACGGCGGTTGCGTGGTTTCATCTCGCTCTTGAGTGTCTCTAGGTCCGCGCGAATCTCGGCTGCAGACTGATATCGTTTCTCTCGATTTTTCTCCAGTGTCTTGTCTATCAGGCGTTCGAGTTTGGCGGGAAGTGCAGCATTCATTTCTCGAACAGCTGCGGGAGCCTCGTGGAGTATGGCGTGATGCAGTACTAGCAGGGTATTCGCGTCGAAGGCACGCTTTGACGTGGCCATTTCATACAGAACTAGACCAAACGAGAACAGCTCGGTTCGCGAATCCAGATTCTCGCCGCGTACCTGCTCTGGAGACATATAGCCCACAGTGCCCACCGCGACCCCGGTTCGGCTGAGAAGCAGGTTCGGACTTGCCAGTGGCCGTTTGTTACCGCGGACCTCGTCAGAGTTTTCATCCCCTTCGGCGGAGGGTGCGCTCTCGGTTAGTTTTGCCAGGCCGAAATCAAGAATTTTCGCTTGGCCTTGCTTTGTGATGAAGATATTTCCGGGCTTAATGTCACGATGAACGATGCCCTTACTGTGTGCTACCTCGAGACCGGCTAATATTTGGATCGCGAGATCAATCAACGTGGTAAACGGGAATGGCGGTTCAGACTCTGAAGCAGACAGCAATTCCTGCAGCGTTTGCCCTTCCAGGAGTTGCATGACCAAGAACGGCTGGCCCTCGTGCTCTCCAAATTCGTAAATGGGACAGATATTGGGATGTTCTAGCGCCGAGGCTGATCGCGCCTCGAGCTGAAAGCGTGCAAGGCTAGTGGCATCGTTGGCCAATTCTTCAGGCAGGAACTTGATAGCAACTTTTCGTTCCAGCCTGATATCTTCGGCTCGGTACACTAAGCCCATTCCACCGCTGCCGAGGCCTTCGATAATGCGGTAGTGGGATACATGTTCACCGGCGAGAGGAAAACCAAATGCGCCGAGCTCAGAGCGAACAGCATAGTTGACGTACACCTTGGCACTTCTATCGGCAGCAAGCAAAGCTTCCACTTTATGCCGCAACTCGGGATCGTTCCGGCACGCCTGATTCAGCAAGACAATGCGTTGCTCCGAATCGCAATCGACGGCGCGATGAAATAGCTCCTCGATCTGCGCCCAACGCTCAGGTGCGATTTTCACCCGTTTTGTAGTTCGTTGTGAAGCCACGCTTCCGCCATCCTCAAATCGCGACGGACTGTTACTGCTGAAACATTGAGCGTCTGGGCAATTTCATCATGGGACAGTCCACCAAAGTAGCGAAGCTCCACGGCTTTGCACTTGCGAGCATCTACCTTTTCGAGATCGCTGAGGGCCTGGTCGAGGGCTAGAAGATCCCGACCGCGCTGCAATCCGATGCCGGCCGCCTCTGACAATGAAACTCTTAACGCCACCATCCTTTTACCCGCCCGTCGGCGGCGCGCGTGGTCCACCAGAATCTGCCGCATCAAACGTGCTGCCACTCCGAAGAAATGCGAGCGGCCCTGCCAGTTCGGCTTTTTTTGATCTATGAGCCGCACGTAGGCCTCATCAACGAGTGCCGTTGGTTGGAGCGTATGGCTCTTTCGCTCCCTACGTAATTGGCTGGCAGCAAGCTGGCGCAATTCCTTGTAAACCAACGGAATAAGTTCGTCTTTAGGCGTGCCAGAATTTCCGGAATTAGGAGGGCCAGAATTTACGGAACCGACAACTGCCAGCACGACCGGAACTTGGCAACTCTACACAATGAATCCGGACGGAAGCGACCTCTTCCAGGTGACGAATCTACCGCCTACCGATAATTGTTGTTGGCTTCCAGACTACTCTCCAGACGGTCAACGCATCGTCTTTCTCCACGATATGACGGCGGCTCTCGAATTGTACGTTATCAATGTTGACGGCACCGGTTTAACACAGTTGACGCACGATGGTGCCGTTAATCTGTTTCCACGGTGGTCGCCGGACGGCTCGCGAATTGTATTTTCATCCGATATCGGACGCGGGGTCGTGCAGATTGTCACTATGAATTCGGACGGATCTGACCGGCAGAATCTCACAAACAATTTTTGGGACAACTACCAACCCGAGTACACCACAGACGGTAAGCACATCATCTTTGCCAGTCAGATGGGCGGATTGGTGTCGGCTCTATGGATGATGAATACAGACGGATCACATAAAAGACAACTAACTGCTCCGCCGCTGCAGGCAAGTGGCGCGGATATGGCACCCGACGGGAAGCATATGGTGTTTTACAGCCAACAAAATACGGATCGCCCGACAAGCATCTGGGTCGCACGCACCGAGGGAAGCGACCTGAGAAGATTGACTAAACCCGAGCAGCTTGTTGCTGCGAATCCTGTTTATTCTCCCGACGGGACCAAGATTCTTTTCAATGGTCAACTTCTCTCAGAAGCACCAGGTCATCTGTTCGTAATGAATCCTGATGGTAGCAAGATCACGCTAGTCTCAGAGTGCTCCGACGGCTGCCCGCTTCCTGACTGGGGCCCAAAACCATGAGGTTGTCGATAGCGGGACGTCGTCCGCACTTTAGCGAAGGGTCCAGCGGGCGGACGTTCACTTGCGGTCACGGAACCGGAATCGATCAACTCGTGGCTCTTAAAAGTCGTCTAGCATGCAGACATTGCTGGCAGTGGTCCAACTCGTAATTAACAGGAGGCGACGGCAGTCCCAATTCGGCGAGGTCCCTTTTTGCTCCCACAGTACCTCGTGAACTCCTAAAGTCCGGGGAGGGATTTTCGAACCAATTCCCTCTCCATGACGGGGCAAACCTTATTGTGACCAGGCTCACCAGATGGATCGAATCAAAGCCTCCCCTGGAAATGCTCCGGGCGCTCGATTTCTACTGGCACACGGCAAAAGCAAGGCGTAGATCCATTGTCCACAAAATCAAGATGACAGTTGGGCGGGCGAAGGGACTCGAACCCGAGGCCTGCTGCGTGAGAGGCAGGCGCTCTTAACCAGCTGGAAGCAGTCCAAAAGGGGCGATAACATTTCCTTTCATTGCCTTTTGCGCCTGTTCATCTCCTTCAAATTCATCATGTTTCATGTCGGCAATCCGTTGGGTTCCTTGCGCGGTATAGGCTTTGACTGTGGACCAGCGTAGCGCGCCAAAACTGACGTCCCCGCAACTTATTGAGAGGTTTGGCGTCCCCGACGGGATTTGAACCCGTGTTTACGCCGTGAAAGGGCGATGTCCTAGGCCGGGCTAGACGACGGGGACGCGAGGCGAGCAGGACCGGGAAGCTCTTATCGTAACAGTACGGTTTTTGTGCTGTCAAAAACGCGGGTTAGTGACGAATCGCGCCAATTGGAAACCTGCTTCGCAACCCGTCCTTCCTGCGGTCTGCTTTGGAGGTGTTCAGATCTAGCCTCGTACCTGGTTTGGGTACCGACAGTGAAACCGGGACCGTTGCGTTGACATACGATTAGAATGGAGTGTGATCGACGTGCGCTCCTATGCCTGATCCGCTTTACCTGAGTCTGTGGTTTTCCGATTTCAATGGGCCGGCGATGCTGCCGCACATCCTCGCCGTGCTGCAGCAGTTCCCTTTTTCTGAGCAGCGGCCTGGAGTCACATACATTGCCGTGCAGCCCGTATCCTGGAATGAGGCCAGCGTGCTGGAGCGGCGTTTTTCCCCGGGAATCACGCCGCAGGAAGCCGCGGTGGTCGCGGCGGATCTTGTCCACGACGACTACGCGTATGTCTTCGATGTGTACTGGGACATGTGGACTTTGGACGCAAGCAGCAAATGGAATCTGATTCCGAGCCAAGTCAAGATCATCGCGCAGGGAGAAGAGTTCGAAGACGGCGTCCAGCAGGAGACCGGACACATTCAGGTCGATTTCGGATTGGACTCGTTGTTTGTGCAAGAGGGCGCGGAACTGACGGAGGAGAGCCAGGCGCGGATTCGCGAGAATGTTTTGCGGTTGATCGAGTTCACCAAGAAACTCGAGATGCATACTCGAGCCACGTCGCGGCGGTTGTGGTCGGAATCGGATGAAAGCCTGCCGCAGAAGTTGATCGCGCGCCTGCAACGGGTGCAGTAGACGGCTTGAGCGATTTTTCCCGATCGCAACCCGCAAAATATTCATTTCATTGTATTTAGAAAGCAAAGCAACTCATTCTGATCTGCAAAATATTGATTTCAAATATTTTACTCGTAAAATATTCCAAAATAAGCACTTCCTGCGCCGAAGCAACATCGCGTCCTTTTCTGTACTTTCTTCGTAAACTATTGAAAACCATTGCTTTAGTTCGATAGCACTGCGACATTGGTCGGCAAAATATTGATTCCATTGCCTTTACACGCAAAATATTCAAAACACGAGACTTCACCTGCCACTGTGAACCTTATTGCTTCTTAGGCCCTTTCTCCTAGATGGCTTTGCGTGTCAGGTCTAGTGTGCCCATTCGGACTGCTTTGAGTAAAGGTCATCCGTCACATTGCAGTGGATTTGGCCTGTGGAAAACTCTGGCTGCCAGATCGAACTAAGTGAGAAGAAAAAGGCCCACAGCCGCGGAGCGGTGTGGGCCGAGGTGCAATTTGTTGTCTCTACTTGGTTCTGCCGCCCTCAACTTTCAGAGCTTCGGCGGCAGCTGCTTGCGCCGCGGCCAAACGTGCGGTCAAAACGCGGAATGGTGAGCAGGATACGTAGTTGAGTCCGGTGCGATAGCAGAACTCAACTGACGATGGTTCGCCACCGTGCTCGCCACAGATGCCGACCTTCAGATTCGAACGGGTCTTGCGTCCACGCTCGGTGGCCATCTTTACGAGTTGGCCGACGCCCTCCTGATCGAGAGCCGCGAACGGGTCCTGTTTCAGGATTCCTTCCTCCAGGTACGTGGGAAGGACCTTGTTGACGTCGTCGCGTGAGAAGCCGAAGGTAGTTTGAGTGAGATCGTTGGTGCCGAAGGAGAAGAACTCGGCTTCTTTCGCGATCTCATCCGCGACCAGAGCAGCACGCGGCAGCTCGATCATGGTTCCCACCATGTAATCGATCTTCGTTCCCTTCTCTTTGAAGACTTCCTCGGCTACGCGGCGCACGATCGCTCCCTGATTGGCCATCTCTTTCAACGTGGCGACGAGAGGAATCATTACTTCGGGCAGAACCTTGATTCCCTTCTTGGTGCAATCGACGGCGGCCTCGAAGATGGCGCGCGCCTGCATTTCGGTGATCTCGGGATACGTGATGCCGAGACGGCATCCGCGATGTCCGAGCATGGGGTTGAATTCGTGCAACTGCTCGACGCGGGCGAGCAGCTTGGGCAAAGCGCCCTTGAGATCGCCGATGCCCTTGATGCCGTAGTCCTTGTACTTCTTAACGAGTTCCTTTTTCTGTTTTGCGCTGTAGCGCGACAGAAGAGCAATGTCGACGGTCAGTTCTTCACGACGCGGCAGGAACTCGTGCAGCGGCGGATCGAGTGTGCGGATCGTGACCGGGAGTCCATCCATTGCCTTGAAGACGCCAGCAAAGTCTTTGCGCTGCAAGGGAAGAAGTTTCTTGAGGGCGGTGCGGCGGCCCTTCTCACTATCGGCGAGGATCATCTCGCGCATGGGGCCGATCTTCTCTTCGCCGAAGAACATGTGCTCGGTTCGGCAAAGTCCGATACCTTCTGCGCCGAAGGCTCGCGCCTGGATGGCATCGCGCGGAATATCAGCATTGGCACGAACTTTCATTTTGCGGAAAGGATCGGCCCAGCCCATGAACTTCTGCAGTTCCGGATCGTCGGCATTCGCCGGGATGGTGTTCAGCTTTCCTTTGATGACGCGGCCAGTTGTGCCATCGAGAGAGATCCAGTCGAATTCCTTGAAGACCTGGCCCTTGACGCGCATTTCCCGCGCCTTCTCGTTGACATCAACATCGCCAGCACCGGCTACGCAGCACTTACCCATACCGCGGGTAACCACAGCCGCATGGCTGGTCATGCCGCCGCGAGAGGTGAGAATACCCTTCGCTACTTCCATGCCATGGATATCTTCCGGTGTCGTTTCCCCGCGCACGAGAATGACGGAGGCCTTGTCATCCTTGTGGACAGCCTCCACCGCGGCGTCGGCAGTAAATACGATCTGGCCAACAGCCGCTCCCGGAGAGGCGGGCAATCCCGTCGCGAGTACTTCTACCTTCGTTCCCTTTTCATCAAGACGTGGAACCAGGAAGTCATAGAGTTGATTCGGCTCAACCCGGAAAATGGCTTCTTCCTTGGTGATCAGGCCCTCATCAACCATCTGGATCGCGATCCGAACAGCGGCGAGCCCGGTGCGTTTGCCGTTTCGGGTCTGCAGCATGTACAGCTTGCCGTCCTGAACGGTGAACTCGAAGTCCTGTACGTCTTTGTAGTGCTTTTCCAGACGGGTGGTGATTTCGCGGAGCTGGTTGTAGGCCTCAGGCAGAATCTTATGCAGTTCGAGGATTGGAACTGGAGTGCGAACGCCCGAGACCACATCTTCGCCTTGCGCGTTCATCAGGAATTCACCGTAGAACTCTTTTGTGCCGATCGCGGGATTGCGTGTGAAGCCCACACCGGAACCGCTGGTGTCGCCGAGATTTCCGAACACCATGGCCTGCACATTGACCGCTGTGCCCAGCATGTCGTCGATGTTGTTCATGCGGCGGTAGTGCTTGGCGCGATCGTTCTGCCAGGAGCGGAACACGGCGTCACGCGCGAGGACTAACTGTTCGCGTGGATCCTGCGGGAAGTCGCGCTTGGCGTGTTTCTTGACGACCTTCTTGTACTCGGCAATGACTTCCTGCAGAGCCTTGGCGTCAAGATCGGTGTCGAGCTTCGCTTTCTTCTGCTTTTTCTTGGCGTCGAAGACCTCTTCAAATGCGGACTTCTCAATGTCGAGAACAACATTGCCGAACATCTGGATCAGGCGGCGATAGGAATCGGCGGCGAACCTGGGATTGTTGCTGCGCTTCGCCAACGCCTGCACGCTTTCGTCGTTCAGTCCGAGGTTGAGAATGGTATCCATCATGCCGGGCATGGAGAACTTCGCGCCCGAGCGCACGCTGACGAGCAGGGGATTGTCGCCGGTGCCGAGTTTCTGTCCCTGAAGCTGTTCGAGCTTCGCGAGGGCTTCATCCATCTGCTTGTCTACTTCAGGCGACAAGCCGCCGCGCATGTATTCGCGACAGGCTTCGGTCTGGATCGTGAATCCCGGAGGCACGGGAAGGCCGGCGTTGGTCATTTCGGCGAGGCCGGCGCCTTTGCCGCCGAGCACGTCCTTCATTTTGCCGTTGCCGTCGGCCTTGCCGCCGCCGAAGAAGTAGACATACTTGGTTGTGGACTTCTTGGTTTCTTTCGCTTCAGTTTCGGGGAGAGTCATCGTTGCCATGTATGAGTCCTTTTGGTTCAGAGATTTCGATTCAAAGTCACCGATTCTTCTTACGCCCCTCCGGGGCCGACCTCAATTTCCGTCAACTACCCACGGCTTGCGCCGTGGGCTATGTTCTGTCGCCGCTCCGCGGCCTGGGATCATCAGCGGTGTCCTGCCACCCAGTGCACAACTATGCCTTAGCTTCGGACACGATTTCCGAGAAGTCCGCAATCGAGGAGAACTCCCGCAAGAGAGTTCGCAACAACGCCAGGCGATTGGCCCGCACCTGTTTGTCTTCGACCATAACCATGACTTTGTCGAAGAATCTGTCGACCGGCTCACGTGCTGTCGAGAGCTGCTGCAATGCCTGCACATACTCTTTCTTTTTTCGATGCTGTTCCACCGTAAGATCGCTCTGCTCAAGATAGCGAATGAGGTTCTTCTCTTCCTCACTTGAATCTAGCAAGGTCTCGACGCTGGCTGCGGGAGCAATTCCCTTCTCTTCCGCCTGCCTCAGGATATTGCGGATTCGCTTGCAGGCTGCTCCGATTGCCTGGAACTCGGGCATGTACAGCACCTGCTTGACGGCCTCGGCGCGGGCCAACGCGTCGACGACATCGTCGGCATCGGCCGCAAGAACTGCCTTGACTAGGTCGTAGGGATAGCCGCAAACATCCCGCAGATAGAACTCCAGGCGCTCGTGGAAGAAGGTGTTCACCGAATCGGAATACCTCTGATCATCGACGAACTTCTTCTCGGCTTCCGACTTCTGATAGCCGGTGCGCGCGTCACGCATCAGCTCGGTGATGCGGATGGGCAACTTCTTCTCAGCGATTACTTTCACGATTCCATTGGCCTGGCGGCGCAGAGCAAAGGGATCCTTCGAACCGCTGGGAACGAGTCCCAATCCGAACATTCCGGCGATGGTATCGGCCTTGTCGCCGATCGAGAGCACCGCACCTTCAAGCGATCGAGGGATGCTGTCATCGGTCGACTCGGGTTTGTAGTGATCGTAGATCGCGTCGGCGATCGCGAACCGTGTGGCTTCCGGGAGGATGGGGTCGAGTTGCTGTACGCGGGCGTAGAGTCCGCCAACAATTCCCTGCAGCTCGGTAAACTCTTTCACCAACTCAGTGGTCAGATCCGTCTTGGATAGACAGGCAGCTTTATGAATCACGCCGGGGCGGACGATAACGTTGTTCTGTTTGAGAATTTCGGACAACCAACTGCACAAGCGCTGCACACGTTGTGTCTTGTCGTAATAGCTGCCGAGATCCTTCTGGAAAGTCACGTGTCGCAGAGACTCCAGGCGTTCCAGCAGAGACTTCTTCTGGTCGGTCTGCCAGAAAAAGCGGGCATCGTTGAAGCGGGCGCGCAGGACGCGCTCGTTGCCCTGACGAATCAAGCTGCTGGGATCGCTGTCGGTGTTGAGCACGGCAAGGAAGTGCGGAAGCAGCTTTCCACTCGCATCTTCCAAGGCAAAATATTTCTGGTGGTCGCGCATGACCGTGACCAGCACTTCTTCCGGAAGCGCGAGAAATTGGGGGTCGAATCCGCCGAGGATCACCGAGGGGAACTCGGTAAGATTCACGACAGTGTCGAGAAGCGGCTTGTCCTCACGCCAGCGCGCGCCGGGAATAGTGCGCGCGGCGGCATCGAGGGCCTCGCGAATCTGGTGTTCGCGTTCGGCACGCGCCAGAACTTTGGCGGAGCGGAGTGCATCGATATAAGGAGTTCCGGCTCGCGCGATGGTAACCGCAGCGTCGGTCAGAATTCGATGACCGCGGGAGGCATTCCCGGCTCGAATGCCGAACAACTCAAGCGGGATAACTTCATCGTCGAGCATGGCGACCAGCCAGCGAACGGGGCGCACAAAGCGTTCGCTGGTCCTGCGCCAGTACATGTTTTTGGGCCAGTAAATGGTGGCAATCTCTTTGGGAAGTCCTTCGGCAAGGATTTCCGCCGCCGTCCGTCCCTTCTTAGTGACTTTGGCTGCGATGTACTCGCCCTTCGGAGTCGAGACGGTTTGAAGTTGAGAGACGTCGACACCGGTTTTTTTGGCAAAGGCGTGGGCGGCAGCCGTAGGCTGACCATCTTTGTAGGCTACATTGACAGAGGGACCGGCGACCTGCTCGACGACATCGGCTTGTTGGGCGGCGATTCCGGAGGCGATGACGGCCAGGCGGCGTGGAGTATCCAGCGCGGTGATCTGGTCCGCGCCCAAGCGCTCACGATCCAAAAGGGCGGCCACTCGGTCGCGCAATTCCTGAGAGCCCGCGTCGATCATTCGTGCCGGGACCTCTTCGCACCCAATCTCTAGCAGAAAATCTGGCATGCTTTCAAACCATCAAGTATGACAAAACTGCGGGGAGCCCAGTGTGATGCGGATCACACTTGGCATTGCCCATGCAATCTATCCAACCGGCGACAACGACTGTTTTCTAAGCGTGGACTGCTTCTTGCGTGCAGGTTCAGGCTCAGACGGCGGCTCGGCAGATTCGCTTTGCTGATCGACCCAGGCCTTTGCGATCCCAACCGCCAGGGCCCGGACGCGGGCAATCACTCCGACGCGCTCGGTGACCGAAATCGCCCCGCGCGCATCGAGAATGTTGAACAAATGTGAGCACTTGAGGCAGAGATCGTAGGCGCCGAGCAGCGGAAAACGCGCTTTTTCGGGAGCGTCGGTGTCACCCGATGATTCCTCTCTGGCCAGTTCTGCATATTTATCGACCAGGGCCTTGCATTCTGCCTCATACAGCTCGAAGTGTTTCCAAGCCTTATCCACATCAGCCAGTTCGAAGTTGTAGACCGAAAACTCCAGTTCATCGGCAAGCCGGACAGCGCCATATTTCACCGGGGCGCCAGTGCCAGGGTCGCGGGCCCACACGATGTCGTAGATCGAATCGAGATCTTGCAGGAATTGGGCGATGCGCTCCAAGCCATAGGTCAGTTCGGCGCAGATCGGATTCAGGTCGACGCCGCCACATTGCTGGAAATAGGTGAACTGGGTGATCTCCTGCCCATCAAGCATGACTTGCCACCCCACGCCCCAGGCGCTGAGGGTGGGGGCTTCCCAGTTATCTTCTTCGAACTTGATGTCGTGCTGGCGCAGATCGATCCCGATGGCTTCGAGCGATTCCAGGTAGAGTTCCTGCACGTTCTGCGGCGGAGGCTTTAGGATCACCTGCAGCTGCATATGCTTGAACAGGCGATTGGGATTCTCGCCGTAGCGGCCGTCGGCGGGACGCCGCGAGGGTTGTACGTAGGCGACTTTGTAGGGCGTGGGGCCGAGCACGCGCAGAAACGTTTCCGGCGCCATGGTGCCCGCGCCCACTTCGACATCGTAGGGTTGTTGCAGGACGCATCCACGCTCAGCCCAGAAGGTCTGCAGGCGGAGAACAAGCTCCTGGAAAGTGAGCGGGCTGGCTGTCGAAGGGTTCATGGTGAAGTTTCTGGCTCTCCCTGTCCCCAGGGTAAAGATAGACTGAAATCCGCGGACAAGAACGACTCGCAGGAATCAGTGGGAGCGCAGCAGATTCAATCCCCGATTGTAACGGATGCAGACACTAGTCGTCAGCACCCGCCGGGGCCAGGCAGGATCGCAGCTTGCCAAACTGGGACACTGCCGGGCACCGGGGAAGCGGGAATCACCGCGAATGAACACCGTCAGTCAGCGCGATGCACCCTCACCACAAGGCGGGTGCGAATCCCAGGTTCATGAGGGCAGCCGGCATTCTGCGTGTTGGAGTCTCCATGATGCCGGTGACGTCCCACTGGTTTGGAGTCGTGCCGGTGTGGATCGCGATCCTCTCCTTCCAGGAAACTGCGTTCAACAGATAGAGGCGGCAGCCTCGGCCCATGATGTTCCAGGCATCCAGAGGGTCAGGCGAGCCGACGCCGTACGCGCCCGGGTCATTGGCATTGGGGCCATTGAACGCGTAAGCTGCGACGCCCTTCAGGCCCATGACGTGACACTGTCCGAGGGCATGGCCGATCTCGTGGCCTACGGTGTTGCTGAGCACCTTGTGCTCTTTGTTCTCCCAAGTCGGATTGAACAAGTCACTGTCGTCGTAATTGTTGGCATTGGAGCGCCAGGCCAAGCCATCGACAGTAGTAAGGGGGCGAACCGCGGGTTTTCCGGGGCCGGGTGTAACACTCGGATCTAGCGATACCGATCTGGTCGCCAATGAGAGATTGACAATATTGATCGTGCGATGGGCAGCGCCCGTCCGGAGCGGTCCGGCAGCGGGCGTATTGTCGATCGGCGTACCCGCGGAGTTAAGCAACGATAAACGGAACAGGCACAGAATGTTTGGACGGATTCTCAGATCTCCAACTTTCGCGGGAAAATCCAGCTCGGAATAATTTCTGGGGGTGATGAGCACGTATTGGTAGTTCCAGGTGCGCTGGGAGACTTGCACGAATTCCCGCTGAAATCTCGCGATCAGGTGAGCAGGCCAGTCCAACAGGGGGAAGAGGTATCCGTCGGTGTCCTTGGCATACCACTTTCCGGCCTGATTGACGGTCAATCCGGCCACCTGGTTCCGGGAGTCAGCGAAATTCAGCTTGATCCGCAACTGCAGCGTGAGCCAGGCATTTTGATTGGGATCGGTCCCATTGGGAATTTCGAGGATGGAGTCGTAAGTGTTGTAGGGACTTGCGGCTTCGGCCGCGGTGACTTGCGGTTTGAACATGAATAGCAGTCCTCCTGCTTGGATGTTGTGCAGGGGACACGAAATTGTACATAGGAACGGTGCAACGAGATGTCACGGGAATGTCTAGAAGGAAACCTGCTCCAGGATGCTGGCGGTGACCAGTTTCTTTTCAATGTGACGCTGGAGAATCTGGATCAGAAGCTTGCGGAGGTCAGCCGCTTGAGATTTCGGCCACTTGGTGCAGACGAAGGTTTCGACCGGGCAGCGGAACATTTTCGCTGCCAACGCCCGCGATTCGCTGGAGATCTCCGAGGAGGCGAGGCGCCGGTCATCGGCGCACATCAAGCCGTCGGCAAGGGCGTGGAAGTAGGCGCGGTCCCCATTCAAGCTGCGGCCGCAGACCACGCATTCGGTCAGCTCGGGTAGGAATCCCACCAGCCTGGTGAGCCAAAGGTCGAAATAGGTGATGGGCATCCAGATCTCGGGCCCGGTCAGGATGTGCAAGACCGAGAGCGTGAGCCGGAAGATTGCGTCGTTGGCTTCGTGATCGGGCAGGAGTTCGTCGAGGAGCTCTGCAATATGCCCCAGCGCTACCGCCCTTGCGTAACTGACCTCCGAGGCGAGCGGGGACTCCAGAACTTCGCAGGAATCGAGGCGTACCAGGTCCTGGCGTTCGCGGACATCGTAAAAGGCGCGGACGTAGGTGAGCGGTTCGAGCGCGCCGCCGAATCTACGCTTTGATTTTTTGGCGGAGCGCGCGACGCCGTGGATCTTTCCTTCCGCCCGGGTGAAGAGTGTGACCAGCAGATCCGCTTCGCGCAACGGGTAGGTGCGCAGCACGATCGCTTCTGATTCCCGCAGGGCCATTGAGCGTGATTCTAGTGGAAGCAGCTCTCGGGCGTCAGCTTTCGAAGGCCGGGAAATCTCGCAGGCAGAACTCGCTGCAGGTTCCCGTGTCTCGCAAATAGGGCGAGACGTGGGGTATCCCCTTTCATGAATATTCGCTGGGCCGGTGTGAGAACTGGAGAAGGTGACTCCAGTAACCACGCAGGGGGGCACTTTGGGGCCCTTCCCTTGGTACCCGGGGGATGCGAAAGTACAGGGCCAGAAGGACAAAGGAGAACCTGTACTAAGGTCAGCATGGCGAAATCGGGAAACAGAATTGTGGCTCCAAATTCACTTGTCGTCATCCTAATGATTCTTGCCCAACCTGCATTGCTGATGGGCCAGCAGCTTGCGGTGAGTACGCCGCCCGAAATCTTTGCCAAACCCACGCCGGGTTCCGCGGAAATTCAGCCCACACTTGCCGGTTATGTCGGTGCCACGGCTGAGCGGAACGCCCTGGTCATCAGCAGCAATGTGCGCACTGTCTCCCCAGCGATCCTGGTAATGATTCCGACGCCCGTCGAACATCGATTCTGGGACCGCCAGAACCGGATGCTGTTTGCGGTCAATGGCGCGTTGGCCGCGGCCGACTTTTTTACGACCCGCAGGAATCTCGCTCACGATGGAAACGAACTCAACCCGGTGACGCGAGTATTCAGCGGCAGCACTCCCGCATTAGCCGCGAACTTCGCCTTGGAGACCGGAGGGGTGGTGGGGGTGAGCTATTGGTTTCACAAGACCGGCCATCACAAACTCGAGAGGATGACATCGTACGTCAATCTGGGAGGGTCGGCTTTCGCTGTCAGTTACGGACTGGCCCATCGCTAATCTGCTGCGCTGCCGGAGGAACGGAATCGTCTGAAAGCGCAAAGGCACGCGTCCTTAATCAGACGCGCGCCCCTAGAGTCGTTACGTGACTTTTTACCGCCCGTAGTATTTGGCGTTACGCTCGGTAAAGGCGTTCCACTTTTCCGGCAGATCATCAAGCGCGAAAATCGCGGAAACTGGGCACACCGGAACGCAGGCGCCACAATCGATGCACTCGACCGGGTCGATATACAGTAGTTCTTCAGTTGCGTACGCAGGCTCGTCTTTCTTGGGATGAATGCAGTCTACCGGACACGCATCCACACATGCGGTGTCTTTGGTGCCGATGCACGGCTCAGCAATCACATAGGCCATAAAGGTGTCAGTCTCCTGAGAGGTCTGCAGTTATTTTACTACCCGCAGTGGTCGAGCGCGGCGCCATTCTAGCAAGAATGCGGGTGGACCGTACAGCGCCGGATTTAAAGCCCTAAAAGGAAAATGGCCGACAGTGTCTGTCAGCCATTCTTTGTTCATTGATCATGCTACGTCTTACCGGCGAGCGCCGCCGTGGAAACCACCGCCATGGGCTTCGCCTCCATGGAAGGCCTGTCCACCACGGAATCCGCTGTCCGCGTGAGCGTAGCTGCGTCCATAGGCATAACCCCGATGGGCGTCCCAACCGCGAGGTCCGTACCAACGATCATGATCCCAACCGCGAACGTACGGCCCGCGATTCCAGAACCCTGCAGGGTGCCCCCAGTGATACCACGGGCCCGCGCCAACGAACACTCCACTGACGAAGTACTGAGGTCCGTAATACCCGTACGGTGCACAGGCATAGGGATAGTAGGGGTAATATCCGTACGCGCAAACCGGCGGCCCGGCAACGTAGGCGGGGCCGACTCCGATTCCGATCCCCACGCGAACTTGCGCCTGCGAATACGCAAACGGCACGGTCAGAACAGCCAGCAGCGCGAGATATTTCAGGTAACGCATAATCACCTCCGGCGACCTGTGGCCCGAGCTTGCATTCTCGTGGGTCCCAGGAAGCTCTCAGATCGTTCTATCTATTGGAACAGCAGGCGGGCGAAAAAGTTTCGGATTTCGAGGTGGTTGATTTCAGCCATCCCGCTTAAATTCAACCACTTACACCGCTTGCACGGTGTGGCGATACGCGAACCAACGTCCTAACACCCAGCAGTCTCACAAACCAAAGTTACCTAGCATGCAAGTAAATGGGAATGCGTTAATGTTTGCAGCACCTGCGGTCCACATCCTTAACAGGGTAGGCCCATGGAAAAACTCAACGTTGTGGTCTCGCTGATTACCGAGCAGAACGACTATCAGCGAGAACAAGCAGCATCGGCGCAAGCTGCGGCGGCAAAGCTCGGCGCATCGGTACACATCATCTACGCAAATAACGACGCAGTCTATCAGACTCAGCAGCTTCTGCAGTTCATTCAGGAGCCGAGCAAACGCCCGGACGCGCTTGTCGTAGAACCGGTGGGCACGGGGATGCCCCAGGTGGCCAAAGCGGCGGTCTCGGCCGGCATCGCGTGGGGAGTAATCAATGCGCGCGTAGATTATCTTCAGGATTTACGTCGGCGGGCATTGGTTCCAGTTTTCGCAGTGTTGTCGGACCACGAAGAAATCGGACGCATCCAGGGGCAGCAGATCGCGGCCATCCTGGGAGACCAGGGGTGTGTTCTCTACATGGAAGGGCCCGGCGTCGGGGATGTGGCCCGCTTACGTACGAAAGGCATGATGGCCAGCAAGCCCCCGAAGGTCTCAGTCAAGACTCTAAAAGGTGATTGGACGCAGCGGAGCGGATACAACGCGATTCGCTCCTGGCTGAGCTTAAGCACATCGCGAGAGCTCCACATTGGCATGGTTGTCTGTCAAAACGATGACATGGCGGTCGGCGCGCGTCACGCCTTTGAGGAAATCAGCGACACCAAGGAGCGGGATCACTGGTTAACGCTTCCGATCACGGGATGTGATGGCGTGCCGAAAGCGGGTCAGGCCTGGGTACGGCAAGGACGCCTCGCGGCCACGATCTATTCCCCGCCTCTCGTCGGAGATGCAATCCAACTGCTCGCGATGTCACGCACAAAAGGAACCCAACCCGAGGAGAGCACGCTGATCGCGCCCAGTTCCTTCCCGGCCTTAGCGGAGCTCACACAAAAACGTGCCGTCACCGCGGGCGCGTGAGTACATATGGGCCGGACCGGCAGAGCGACGATCTAAGGCTTGTAGATCCAGGCTTGCGCGGTCGCTCGATCATTGTTCGCGTATCCACCAGCAAGCAACACTCTCCCGTCTTGGAGACGGGTTTCGGTCATAAAATGCCAGGGGCCGCCGATCTCGCCTGCAGCCAATGCGAACCTTCCCCTTCCAGGATGAAAGACCTCCACCTTACTGCTTCCGCCCGCCACCAAAATTTCTCCCGATTCCAGTGCGACGGCCTCTCCGGGCAATTTGAACCGAGCAATGATCAGCGACGAACCGGGGCTAAACTTCCCCGTCTTGGGATCGTAGGTTTCCGTGCTGCTAAGGTTTCCGCTCCAATCGCGTTCGTCGGAACCGCCAGCCACGAGGACGCGGCCGTCGGGCAGCAAACCTGCGGTGTGTTTGTACCGTGCCGTCGCCAGGCTGCCTGTTTCGGCGAAGTGCTGCGTCCTGGGATCGAAAATTTCGGCTGCGGCGTTAACCTTATCGCCGCGGCCTCCAACGATGAGCACCCGCCCATCTTGCAGCAAAGTTGCAGTATGCGACACGCGAGCAAGATGCATGGAAGAAACGGAATGGAAACTCATGTCGGAGGCACGGAACACCTCCGCGGATGCGATGCCACCCGGTGAGTCGTGGTCCGCACCTCCTGTAATGAGGACATCGCCGTTGTGCAGGACAGTGGCGCGTGCGTCGCCACGACGACTGGTCATTCTGGTAGCCAGCATTGTGAATTTGCCCGTGGCTGGAACATAAAGTTCGGCGGAATCCGTGCAGCCATGGCCGATCCAACCCCCGGCGACAAGAACTTCGCCGGAATGCAAAAGAACCGCGATCTGACCTACCCGGCCTGCGCTCATGGCCCCGGTCGCGAGGAACTTCCCTGTCAAAGGATCATATAGCTCTGCCGATTTGTAGAAATCCTGATTGCGCCGCATGCCTCCGGCGATGAGCACTCTGCCGTCTTGTAGCAGAGTCGCAGTGTGACCGGAGCGAGGCTGGAGCATAGCTTGCGCCGAGGTAACGGTTCCGACATGCGGCGCAGCTACCGAGACAGGTCGAACCCGGGCTAAGGTGATAATGGAACCCAGAATGATCAGGGAGATGCAGGTCAGGCGGGGTCGGATCATGGGTCCTCCTGAACAGGTCAGACGGGACAAAGCGTGCGTGGTGAGCGAGGAAACTCGACTCTGAAATACTCTAGCGCCCGTCTTAAACCGACACCATTTCTCTCTTCTCGCTCGGTTCGTACTCCACGATGTAGCCGGCGACGGCGCTGGCAGCCACCGTCAAGGGCGATGCCAGATACATCTGTCCCGGACCGCTGCGTCCCGGAAAGTTCCGGTTCTGGGCGCTGATGACCACCTGATCGGGACGGGTCGAAACTCCGGGGCCGGCATTGATACATGCTCCGCAACTGGGTTCAATGACCCGGGCGCCTGCGTTTCGGAAAATATCGAGGTATCCGCGGCGCACGCAATAGTCGCGGGTCTCCTGCGAACCAAATTGGATGTAGAACTTCACCGACTCGGCTACGCGCTTGCCTTGCTTCAACGCTTGGGCAAGCACGGCGGCGTACATATCCATATCTTCGTTCTTGCCTGCGGTGCACGTGCCGCCATAGGCGATCTCGACCGGCACGGGCGTATGGAGATCGCGAATGTATTTGCCATTTCCCGGATCTCCAGGTGTTGCGACCATCGGCGTGATTTCGGCAGCGTCCAACTCGATCACATGCGCGTATTGCGCACCGGGATCGCTGTAGAGTCCCTCAATCATCGCCTCGGCTTGGTTGCGGTCGATGCTACGTCGTTCGACGAGAAAATCAACCGCTTTGTTATCCGGAGCGACGATGCCGGTGAATCCGCCGATTTCGGCTGCCATGTTGGTCATGGTGGCGCGCTCGTCAACGCTCAAGTCTTCAATGGCCTCTCCGGAGTACTCCATCACCTTCGCCAGCGCCTTGCCACTGCGGACGTAATCGAGGCTGAGAATCTTGAGGATGAAGTCTTTCGCTGTAACGTTGGGATGCTTTTTCCCGTGGATCACGATCCTCACGGACTCTGGAACGCGAACGCGTACGTCTTTCGTGATCCAGGAATTGAAAACGTCGGTCGTGCCAATACCGAACGCGACGCAACCGATCGCTCCCACGTGCGGCGTGTGCGAGTCGGAACCTATATTCAACTGTCCCGGCAATGCATAGCTTTCCAGGACAATTGAGTGGCAGATTCCTTCCGAGCCCTTGCGGTCCGTCAACTCGCCATGCAGGCGAACTTTCTGCTTCTTCGCGAAATCCTGCTGCTTGAGCTTTAGCTGGGTCGCCAGGTCGAGCAAGCCGAGTTTCTTCTTTTCTTCCGAGATCACTTCGTCGAGGAACGTGAGGTGGTCGCGGAAGAACAAAATCGTCGAGGGATCATTAACGGCGGCGTCTTTCCCGACATAGCGCTCGAAGAAGATCGCGGCCATGGGCGTGACATATTCGTGGCTGAAGCGCAGATCCGCACGCGCGAAGCCGGTATCTCCGGCCTTCACTGCAGGTACGCCAACATCCCCTCTGCCGTTAATCATGTGCCGGGCAAAGATCTTCTCGGCCAGAGTCATCGGCCGCCTGGGGGTCTGGATGGGCGGCAGGAAGACTTTCTTCTGCATGCGCGCCACGTTGAACGGAAACAATCCGCCGTATTCGATGACTTGCCGGGTAATCTCATCCTCACCCGAGGCAAATTCGCTCAATGGAATTTCTTCCGCGTTGCGAATCCGATCAATCAGAGAAAAGTTGGTCGACGTCAGCAGGCCGAGGTTTTGGCAATTCTGCCTGTAAATCCGCTCGATGTTCTCGGCGATGACCACGCGAATACCGGCGCACATTTCGGCGTAGGGTGACTGTTCACGGCTGGAACCTTTCCCACGCCGCTTTCCGCTCACGGCGCAAACAAATCCGCCACGTTTCACGTCACCCCGACCGACCGGGGTCTCGTTGCCACACTTCAAGCCGAGATACGGAATCTCGCCGAGGGTTTCGTCGAAGTAAAAACAATAGTGCGCGGGCGTGATCTCGTCAGTCGAAATGTCGTCGCGCAGCTTGGGGTTATTCGCCGGATTTGTCGTATCCCACGGCAGATCCGCACCCGCCAGCTGACGCTTGATCAGATCGGGGTCTTCGGTAAGAAAGAGAATGCGTCCGAGCAGACGGACTTTGTCCGGCCGCTTTTCAATTTTGCGATCCAGAAGTGAATTAATCACGGTTTGCCTGGGGATTCTTGAATTGGCGCCGGAGCGGCGGCCCCACATGTCTCATTGTACCGCTGGTTACGCTGTGGGTGGGCTCGGCGGATTAGCGCTGATAGGCGCGTGGATCCGGCAGGGGGCCGAGTCCGCGTCCCGCGAAGATCTCTTGAAACTCGTGCACTAACGCATCGTGTACCAGGCCATTCGAGGCGAGGGTCTCGCGACTGTTGAGTTCGAAGGGAGAGCCGTCGAAGCGGCCGACTTTCCCTCCGGCTTCTTCGACGATGAGAGTTCCCGCAGCCGTATCCCACGGATTGAGGTTGAACTCCCAGAATCCGTCGAAGCGTCCGCTCGCGACGTAGCACAGGTCGAGCGCGGCCGATCCAGCGCGCCGGACTCCGTGAGTTTTTAGCGTGATCTCGTGATAGAAGAAAATATTCGGATTCTTGTGGCGCTTGTGACTCGGGAACCCTGTCGCCACAAGACACTCCTTGAGTTGCCCGATTTTCGATACGTGAATGGGCTTGCCGTTGAGGTGCGCCCCGCTTCCCTTCTCTGCCGTGAAAAGCTCATCGCGCGTGGGGTCATAGACGATACCTGCGATCCGCGCTTCTCCTCGGGAAGAACGCTGTTCCAAGGCCAGTGAAACCGCGAAAACCGGAAATCCGTGCGCGAAATTCGTTGTGCCGTCGAGAGGATCGACATACCAGCGATACTCGCTGCCGCGATCTTTGAGCCCTTGCTCTTCGCCCAGCACATCGTGCGAAGGAAATTGTTGGCTGACTCTTTCCCGGATTAGGACCTCGGATGCGCGGTCAGCAGCAGTGACCAGGTCGGCGTCGCCTTTGTACTCAATTTTGAGTCCTTCATGGAAATACTTCATCAGCAAGGCGCCGGCCTCTCGCGCGATGGCTGACATTGCAGGGAGGAAGGTGTGGTTGAGTGCGTCGTTCACGGCTGTAGAGTCTTACGTACCAGGTCGTGGGCCTTAACGAATTGTCGGGTGGATGGTCCAAAGGCCTGAGACCCAACACCCAAGACCTGAGTCCTTATTTCTTTCTTACGCCGTCCTCGGCGATGTACATGATCTCGTGTTTGAAGATAAACAGATTCGGAGCATCCTGGCGCGTGAGGCGGACCATGTTCTTGTCGTAGTATTCGATCCATCCCTGGACCAATTGGCCGTCCATCAGCTTGACTGAAACCAGCTTCTGTTTTTCTCCGAGATCCTTCAAGAATGCCGCTTCCTCGAATGTATCTTCGGGGGGCGGTGTGCGTCCGCGCTTAGCATTGGGAGTTCCGTGGGGCCGAAACGACATGCACGCATTGTACACAAAGCCCGCGCCATTCCACCGTTACGGGCGTACTCACTGGAAACCGGGAGTACAACAACGGGGCTGCAGCAGATCGCCCAATTATCGCAGTGGTTGAAGACGGAATTGAGCCCGAAGACACTCCTTCCGCCAAACGAAAAGGCCACCTTCGAGAATGGTGGCCTTCAGGCAAACGCAGCAGAAATCAGAAAGTCAGCTTCAGTGCGAACTCGATGGCGCGGGGAGCACCCAGCGCGTTGACTCCTGAGCCTAAGCCCAACCGATACGAATTGCCATCCGCTCCGTGAAGGTCCGCGCTGGTGGTGCCATTGGCGGAGCCAACAGATCCATCGAGAATCGAGTTGAACGGAATTGCCGGGCCCGTAAAGTTCGAGAAGTTGAACACGTTGAAGATGGTGACGCCAGGGCGCAGTTCGACTCGTTCCTTCACTTTATATGCCCAGGTGATTCCAAGGTCGAAAGTTTTGAGCCAGCCTTGCCCGATGGCACCGGCGGGCGCCGTCTGAATGGGAGTGCCGCCGTTGATGACACCTCCGAGAGCGGTCAGGTCTGCCTGAGTCATAAGATCATTGGTCGCCAAGGCCTGACCTGCCGGCGTCAACTGCCCGACCATGGTCGTGTTGAAGGTGCTTATTTTCTTATTAAGTCCATCCGTTCCAAAATCACGTCCAAACGCGCCTTGCTTGGTTCCAGGGAGAAGATCGCCAATTCCGCCGTTGGACCCGAATGTACCATCTCCGGTACCGTCTCCGGTGATGTCGGTCTGGAATATGCCGCCGGGATTTCCGCTGGTAGGTAGTCTGACGTCCAGCGGAAGTGGACTATCGAAATGACCGATGAGGCTCATACGGAAGTGGACGGGCAAGTCGAAGACTCCGCCGAACGAGATCTGATGAGTTCGATCGAGGCCGTTCGGCCCCAGGTACTTCAATGGGTTCGAATTGTCGACGGGGAAGTTGATGAAGTCACTGTCCCGGGCTGACGCCACGTAGCGTGAGAACGCGTACGAGACCTGCATATTAATATTCTTGATCCCATGGAGTGGATTGTTCAGGTCCTGCTTCAAGGTCGTCTGCAGGCCGTTGTAGACTGAGCGGCCGATCGGAAAGAGCATTTGATTCGTGCCCAAATTTTGGTTGAACCCGGGAAATGCGGCATTTGGGCAGGGGAACCCGGCGCAGAGGGCATAGCCGGAGTCGAGGCCCGCCGAAGCGTAATCCGATATAGTCGCAGGCCGTGGTACCCAGGTGCCTTGGTCTGTCGTCCCAGTCACGGGGTCATTGAAACAATTCCCTGAGTACGTGGATGGGACGTTCATTCCACGACCACAGTTCGTTTCCACTGTGGTAATGGCCGCCTGCGCGTTTGATACGACCAGCGTCCGGGAATCGCCTACGTGGTTGGTGTCGATGCTCAGCATATTGTGGGTGGACACGTTGCGAAGGAAGTCAACGGTTAGAACGGAGCCGCGGTGAATCTGTTTCTGCATGCCGATATTCATCTGCACAGAACGAGGAGTCACATAGGCGGGATAGAACAGGTTCGTGCCAGTCACATCGATTCCATCGGCGAGCGTATTCGCGATATAGGCTCCGTTCTGCGCCGGTCCAGCAGCCAGAGTCGCCGCCTGGTATTGCTGCTGAAGTGTAACGATGTCGGTCGCGACACTTCCGATGGGCTGACCGCAAATCGCACCTGGGTCGATATTGCTGCTGAAAGGCAAAGATTGTGGTGCCCCGGATGAACAGACAGGAGTGGAGCCCAGGAACAATCCTTGTTCCAGTCTCGCAGGACGGTCAAACAGATTGTTGTTCCAGATCGAGTTCTCGTAGAAGAGACCGATTCCACCGCGGATCACAGTCGTGCCTCGGCCAGAAGGATCCCAGGCAAATCCCACCTGCGGAGCGAAATTGGAATTAGGCTGACGAACGCGATTGCCTAATCCCCGATAGGTGAAGTAATTATTGCTGTAATTGAACTGATCCAAGGCCGGGATCGGGCCCAGATCGCTGTCGGTGCGGCCGGTGTCGCGCACGTACCGCAAGCCAACATTCAAGACAAACGCCGGCTTTATCTTCCAGGCATCACCGATGTACAGCGAAAGTCGGTTATCGGGGCCTAAGCCGCCACCTGGCAGACCGAACGCAGCTTTTTCTGACGAGTATCCCTGCCCGTTGCCGAGGTTCACGTTCGTGACGGGATAGTTAAGCGGGTTTCCAGCTCCGTCGGGGAAGGGACAATTTCCCGCGGCCACGCATGGAGGCGTAGCATTCGGTGCTCCGACAGCAGGTGCCAATCCTAAGAACTTGGCGTACCCGCCGCCCTGGATATGGTTGTAGCCGGCTCCAAAGCGGATGATGTGGTTCTTGTAGGCTTTCGTACCGTCATACTTGATCTGCTTGTTGGACTGCATGGTCGCCTGCGGCGCCAGGAAATTCGGGCCGGAGCAGAACACATCCAAACCGGCGGTCAGGCAGTTAGGGTCACCTCCGATCGCCAGTTCAATGCCGGGTGCGGGATTGAAGATGCTTGATCCCGCAACCGCGTCCGTGATTCCATTCTCGAACTTGGTGTACCCGAATCGCACGCTATGAGCGAAACTTCCGGTGCTGAAATCAACGCCGACAATATGGCTGCGTGCGTGATCGACATTGGCAAAGGGCTGGAACGAGTTCGGGATAAAAGGCAGAACGCTTTTGTTCTGATCGTAGGTGAATCGATAAAAGACCTTGTACCTGCTGGGCAGCCAGTCCACGCGCCCAATTGTCTCGGTCTCGCGGAAGGGCGAATTGAAACTCCCCGTCAGCCCCCCAAAGGGACCGCCCGGGATCACGGGGTCGAGCAGGTCCTGCTTGGTACGTTCCGCATCGAAGAAAAAGAAGAGCTTGTCCTTCATGATGGGACCACCAAGGCTGCCGCCAAACTGGTTTCTTTGAAATGGATTGGTGGAAGCACCTGGCAAGTTCGCGTTCAGGCTCTGATCCCGGAAATAATAAAAGCCCTCGCCATGCAGTGAGTTTGTACCGGACTTAGTTGTAACGTTCACGGAACCGGATGAGGTCAACTCGGTAGAGAGGTCGAGAGAGGATTGCTGCAGCGAACTCTCCTGGATCGCGCCCAGCGGCAGATTCTGGGTAGTGGTGCCAACCGTCTCGTCGCTGATGTCGACTCCATCGACCTCAATTCGCGCTGTGCGGCCGAAACGCCCACTGAAAGAAACCGACGAGAATCCATTCTTCGTAGGATCGAAGGTTCCGCCATCCTGGATCTGCACACCCGGCTCCAGTTGAGCCAGATCCAAGAAATTGCGCCCGTTGATGGGCAGATTCTCGATTTGTTCCGAGGTCAACACACCCTGCACGGTGGCCTGCTCCGTGTTCACACCCATCTCCGTAGCCTGGACCTCAACGACCTGTGCGCTCTGTCCGACTTCGAGCTTTATGTTGCCAGACGTGGTCGTGTTCACTTGAACGGTCACACCCAGCTCTGCGGTCTTAAAGCCCGCGCCTTCGATGCGGATTTGATAGCTTCCCGGAGTCAATGCCCCCGACGTGTACGTGCCGGCGGATGTGGTCGTGGTAGTGATGACCTGGCCGGTCGCTTTGTTTGTGATCGTGACTTTGGCGGCGCTAATCACAGCGCCCGAAGGATCGGTCACTGTTCCAACGATACTTCCTGTGCTGATTGTAGTTTGTGAACGTAGGACCGGCGTGGCAACCATTCCCATCAGCATCGTACACAGAACGAGCAGGGCGAACCATCGTTGAGAGTTCCGCATTGTAGACCTTCCTTGTCCTTGAGCCTCGATGTGATCTTGAACGGCTAACCCCAGAATCCGGGAAGACATCCGCCATTACGACGACATTTGTTTCGGTACGAACGACCACAGCGAACGGCACAAAGGAATGTTAGTGACCGAGTGCAAAGCAATTCTTAAGCCACATGTTCCGCTTGACCGCACATGTTGTCTGGTAAGTTTCTTTTCAACTGCTTGCGAAAGATGAAACGGAAGTTATACCCGCGCACTTCCAGCGTTTGTATTCGCACTCATTCCAAAACACGTAGCTTGGGCTTCCGAAAATCGTACTCAGCGGACAATTCTATTCGATCCAGCGATTGTTATGATCCGTTGTTTTGAAACACTCAGTATCGTTATTTGTTGATGCTCGCCGAGTTCATGGTTCTAGAACTCGGATTTCACGGTGTAGTAACCGGCGCGGTGTCGCACCCGGTACGTAGCCGAGTTCGGGACGCCCGCAACGTTGACCTCGATGCGGCGAAACTCAGAGAACGAGGCTTGTTGCGAAGGGTAGTAAGCGAGCAGATACTGGGTGCGCAACTCGTCGCTGATCTTGCGAAAGGCATCATCGAGCTGCGTGATCGATGTCGCGTAGTAGTATTTACCGCCCGTATCCTCCGAGAGCTGTACGAGTGCGTGCTCTCCTCCAGTCTCGCGCCCGGCACTGTTCTCGATCGGAACCACAATGATCGAGTAAACCAGAGCTTCCGCTTCCTCGGCAGTTCGCACGGCTTCCTTGTAGTCGACCTTGCTGACGGTGTCGCCGCCGTCAGTGATCAGGACGATTACCTTGCGGCCCTTACGATGATCGAGGGCGCGCGAGGCAAGGTAGATCGCATCGTATAAGGCGGTCGCGGCGCCGACCCGAATGTGATCGATACTCTCGTCGATCCGTTTCAGATCCGCCGTGTACCCCGACGTCACTTCGCGGACGGTCTCACTAAAAGCGTAGACGGAGAGGGCATCGACTGGCCGCAGGATCTCATGCGCGAATCGTTTCGCTGATGTCTGCTCCAAGGGGAGATCGTGCCGGGTGCTGAGACTGGTATCAATTGCCAAGGCTATGGACAGGGGCAGGGCAGACTCCTTGTCGAAGACTTTGATGGTCTGCTCGTGATCGTCCTCTTTAAGAATGAAGTTCTCCCGGGTTAACCCGCCGATCGGAGCTCCATGCTGGTCCGTGACGGTCACGAATACGTTGACCAGATTGACATCTACTTTCAGCGTCGTCGCCGGTTCCGACTGCTGTTCAGAGGGAGCTGTGCCTTGGCGAGGAGCCGAGGTCTGTTGCGCCCTCAGGCTGCAGACAGACATCAGCGTGGCCAGAAGCAGGCTCGTGGCGGTTTTTTTCATTGAGTGACGAAATTATACCTTCGCAGTTGGGCGAGACCGGATGGATCCGCTACGGCCGCAAGTCCGGCCACACCCATCACTTAGATGCGGGCTGTCACACTGGGCTGCCTCAGGCTCAGCAATTTGCGCGAGGAATCTCCGCAGGAAAGGGCTCACCATCGGCCCAAACCGCACCATCTTCGAAGTACTCTTTCTTCCAGATGGGGACCGTAAGCTTCAGGGTATCGATGATCCATCGACATGCGTCAAAGGCGGGCCCGCGATGCGCGGAGGCTACCACAATCAACACGCTGGTGTCGCCGATTCCCAGTCGTCCGAGCCGATGAATGATCGCCACATCTCGAATCTGAAATTTCTGGAGTGCGCCTGAGGCAAGTCCTTCCAGCTGTTGCTGAGCCATCACCTCGTAGGCTTCATAGTCCAGATAGAGCGTGCGGCGACCGCGGGTCTGATTGCGGACAACACCTTCAAACACGACAGCAGCTCCGTCTTCTCCCATTTTAAGATTGGTCAGGGCGAGGTGGGTATCGATCGGGGAGCGGACGATTGCGGCATGTCGTTGGTGTTTGACGGTTACCGACTGCGAATCGCGGCTTGAGGCCGCACTGGAATCGGGAAGTCCACCACTGACGGGAGGCAATAATGCGACTTCATCGGAAGCCTGCAGCACTGTATCTGCTCCGGAGTACTGCTGGTTCACTGCCACCGCGATCGAGCTCAGAGCTCCGTTGAAGCGAGGCAGGGATCGATAGTGAGCGAGCAAGTCCCGTACCGAGGCGCCCTCGCGCAGTTCGACGGAATCTTCTGATTTTCCGATAAGCTCTTTTAGCACTCCGAAAAAAAGCACGCGCACTCGCATGGAGACCATTAGTGTATCGCGAAAAAAACGCACCCAGGGCGTGAATTGGTCATCTTAGCTTCCACGCTGTTTCATGAAAGGAATACCGATGTCCCTGGACACTCCGCTCACGATTCTTGGAATCAATGGGAGTTTGCGCAAAGGTTCATACAACCGAATGGCCCTCGTGGAAGCCCAAAAGCTCACGCCCGCGGACACAAAGATCGATATCTACGACCTGCACGAGATTCCACTGTTCAATCAGGATCAGGAGAGGACTCCTCCGGCTCCGGTTGCGGACTTCAAGAAGTGTATTCGGGCGGCCAATGCGATCCTATTCGCGACACCGGAGTACAACTACAGTGTGCCGGGGGTTCTGAAGAACGCGATCGACTGGGCATCGCGTCCGCTCGGCGACAGCGCCTGGAAAGGTAAGCCGGTCGCACTCATTAGCGCAGCTCACAGCCTCCTGGGTGGTGCAAGAGCCCAGTATCATCTGCGGCAGATGCTTGTGTTTCTTGACATGCACCCAGTGAATCTGCCGGAGGTAATGATCGCGCAAGCTGATAAGAAGTTCGACGCAGACGGGAATCTGAATGATGAAACGGCCAGAAAACTGATGGGCCAGTTACTGCAGAAGCTTGTCGAGTGGAGTCGACAGTTGGGGAAATAGCGCGGGGTTCACTTCCTCCCTGACTCACCAGAAAGAAAAAGCCAACCTGGCGGAAGGTTGGCTTTGACCAGTCTTGTGCGAGAGTTCTACGCCTGAGTTAGGACGCGATCATGTACAGGCTCGGGCTCTTTGACAGGCTCCGTTGGGTGGTAGTCCTGCTTGGGATCCTTCGGGGGAGCGGCGGGTATGAGTTTCGCCGCTGCACTTTCTTCCACCGACGGCAAGGAAACGCGCAGAGCTTCATCGATCGTCTTCACGTAGTGAATGCTCAGATTCTCGAGTTGCTCAGGCGTGAGATCCTCCTCGACGTTCATCTTGTTTTCGGAGGGAAGAATCACGTCACGGACGCCGGCGCGTTTTGCGGCAAGAACCTTTTCCTTAATTCCGCCAACCGGGAGCACATTCCCGCTCAGCGTAATCTCGCCAGTCATTGCCGTCAGCGGAGTAATCCGCTTCTTGGTTAGCAGTGAAACCAAAGCGGTGGCCATGGTCACGCCCGCCGACGGACCGTCTTTCGGGATTGCGCCCGCCGGGACATGAATGTGGATGTCATGGTTGGCGAAGAAGTCTTCCGCCACGCCAAGCCGATCCGCATTGGAGCGAACCCAGGTTAGAGCTGCCTGCATCGATTCCTGCATCACCTGACCGATCTGCCCAGTCATAGTGAATCCACCTTTGCCCTTCATGGCATTGGCTTCGACGAAAAGCACGTCTCCGCCCGCCGGGGTCCAGGCCAGACCAACAGCAACACCGGGACGCTCGGTGCGTTCCGCAATCTCGCCTTCGCTACGGATCTTGATGCCACCCAGGAAGTCCTGAATGATCTCTTTATCGACGAGCAGCTTTTCGGTCTTCCCCTCGGCCAGTCGACGGGCCTGCTTCCGGCAGATCGTGCCGATGGTGCGTTCGAGGTTGCGAACGCCCGCCTCGCGCGTGTAGTGCCGGATGATGTAGCGAACGGCCTCCTCCGGGAACTCGATCTGTTCCGGCGTGATTCCGTTTTCATCGATCTGACGCGGAACCAGGTACCTGAAAGCGATGTGTACCTTTTCTTCTTCCGTGTACCCCTGCAGTTCGATGATCTCCATGCGGTCGCGCAAAGGCTCGGCGATGGGATCGAGCATGTTCGCAGTGGTGATGAACAGCACTTTCGAGAGATCGAACGTCACGTCGAGGTAGTTGTCGCGGAACGTCGAATTCTGCTCGGGATCGAGAGCTTCGAGCAAGGCCGAAGCCGGGTCGCCGCGGAAATCGCGCCCGACCTTGTCGATCTCGTCCAGCATGAACACAGGATCCTTCGTCTCGGCGCGGCGAATCCCTTGAATGATCTGACCCGGTAGAGCGCCGATGTAAGTCCGGCGGTGTCCGCGGATTTCGGCCTCATCGTGCACGCCACCCAGTGAGAGGCGCACGAACTTGCGGCCTAGTGCGCGGGCGATGGATTTTCCAAGCGAAGTCTTGCCCACTCCCGGAGGTCCAACAAAGCAGAGGATCGGGCCCTTCATATTCGGCTTGAGGCGCCGAACGGAGAGGTAATCCAGAATGCGATTCTTCACCTTCTCCAGATCGTAGTGATCGGTGTCCAGAATCTCCTTGGCCTTTAGAATCTCAATCTCCTGCCCCGAGGTTTTGGCCCAGGGCAATACAGCCAGCCACTCGATGTAGTTCCGGGTGAGCGAATAGTCGGCAGCCATCGGCGACATGCGTGAAAGACGGCCGAGCTCTTTCAGGGCTTCTTTCTTGACTTCGTCGGGCATGCCGGCTTCTTCGATCTTCTTCTTCAGGTCCTCGACGTCGCGCTGGCCTTCGTCCTGCTCGCCGAGTTCTTTCTGAATGGCCTTCATCTGCTCGCGCAGGTAGTACTCACGCTGCGTTTGCTGCACGCGATCCTGCACTTCGCTCTGGATCTTGTTGCGCAGCTGCTGGACTTCGAGTTCCTTGGCGAGGTGCTGATTGATTTTCTCCAGGCGTACGTGGACGTCCAGGGTTTCCAGAGTGTCCTGCTTGTCGGGAGTCGACAACGACGGAAGCGAGGAGGCAATAAAGTCCACCAGCCTGCCTGGCTCGTCGATGTTCATTGCTACCGTCGACAGCTCGTCAGACAGCGTTGGGGAACCAGCCACGATCTGCTGAAATAGCGTCAGAACGTTCCGCTGGAGCGCCTCGATTTGCGAAGTGGCAATTGGAGTCGCGCCCTCCGGCAGCGCGGAATAATACGCGCTCATGAACGGGGTGAGCTGGGTAAATTCCCCGACCTTCACACGTTCGAGGCCTTCGGCGAACACGAAGAGGCTCTGGTTCGGCATTTTGACGACCTTGTGAACAACGGCAGAAGTACCTACCGTGTAGAGGTCGCTCGGTTGTGGGGCATCGACCCGCGCTTCGCGCTGCGCGACCACAATGATGGTCTTATCTTCCCCGAGGGAATTGATTAACTGCACTGAACTTTCACGCCCAACCGTAAGGGGCAAAACAGCGTGCGGGAACAGCACCGTGTCCCGGACCGGCAAGACCGGCAATGATCTTTGCTCGTTTGTTTCCTTCACCATAGGAGAGCGCTCGGATGAGGTCTGTTGGCTCATGATTCTCCTTGAGTGTAACTCGCTCAAGTTTAGATGATTCACTTGGCAGAAAGGATTCGATTCGTCCGGAGTCTCTGCACAAGTCCAGCATTTTAATCTGCCAGGCGGCTTACGCCATCTGTCTAAGGTGCAGAGGCTAACGCGCAGGATGCCCCTGCGCAAGTCTTAATTTGGCGACATTTATGAGTCAGAGGTCGGAAGGGGAAAAAGCGGGCATCCAGTGCGGCTCGAAAGTGAGCCGCACAGGATGTTTTTCGCACTTCAAACTAGAAAACGTGCTTGGCGGTATCGCCCGCGAACACGAGTTCCTGCAAGACCCGCTCGTTCGCGGCGTTGAGTTGGTATACCGTCCGGGTCTGATCAGCTTTCTTGCCGAGTTGGACCAATTGGCATTTCACTTTCACGTCCTGGAGTTTGTGGTTCGCTGCCTGGAACACCATGACATGCTCCTGCCCTTCCATGGTGTGTCGAACAACATATTCCCCTGCGGGCAGCAGAGTGCCACCTACCCGGGTTGGCGAGGCGAGAACGATCTTCCCAGTGTCGTGAATCCCCAGATTGTTTCCTGCGACCGCGAATGAAGCGAAGGCAAGCATGCACACGAGTAGCGTCACGGCTTTCAATGAATGCATTTAGAGTCTCCTCACAGAAATGAACGAGCTAGCCCTAAACAGCGGCTGCTAAGACAATTGTAGGAAGTGGATATTCCCTTGCGTGTGTGCTGAATCACACGGTTCTGTGATGCTGGGTGGCAGGTAAGCCCTGAGTTCCTTTGGGTTAACTGGCATGAACCTAGGCCGCAGGATACACACCAAGCACCTTCACAAACTCGGCGACCTCGCCCAGATGACGCAGAGCGTTTCTAGCCGGTTCGTCGTCGCCACGCAGGAAGTCAACATAGAAGACGTACTCCCAAGGCCGGCCACGCATCGGGCGCGATTCGATTTTGCTCAAGCTGATGTCCCGAAGGGCGAAAACGCTCAGCGACTTGAAGAGCGCACCTGGCGAATTCTTGACCTGGAAGGCGATCGAAGTCTTGTTCGCTCCAGGCGGAATCATGCGCTCATATCCGCCGTCGAAGGCAGGAAGAGAGCGGCCGGAGATTCGACGTCCGGGATTTCGTTTGCGAATCAGAAAGAACCTCGTAAAGTTGCGCTTGTCGTCCTCAATGCCAGTCTGCAGAATCTTTCCCGCGTATTCACGTGCTGCCTGCCGCCCGGCGATTCCGGCTGCGTCTGTCAGCCGATTCTCCGTGACATGCTTCACGCTTCCTGCGGTGTCGTAGAAGGGAACAGCTTCGATTTTCGGGTGACGCCGGAAGAACTCGCGGCACTGGTCGAGAGCCACGGGATGGGACATCACTCTTCGTAGCGAACCGATCGTTGCCCCGGGCGCCGCAATAACATTGTGAACGATCCGTAGCAGGTACTCGGCTTGTATGAAGACATTTCTTGCGACCAGCAAGTCGGCGTGCTCCGCGACTGTCCCGGCCAGGGTGTTCTCAATGGGGATGACGGCTGCCGCCACGTTCCCTGATTCCACACGATCAAACACCTCGGCCGATCGAGCACAGGGCACAACCGTACAACGTGACAGCATCTTTCCCGCAGCTTCATGACTGAAGGAACCGCGTTCTCCCTGGATTGCGACTTTCATTCGGCTATTTTCCCGAAAAGGCAAAGTACAGAAGATGCCTCAGGAATGCAATTCTTACTCACGATCCATTCAGATCTTTCTTTAGCACGAGAGCGTCGACGCCGTTGGAGTAGTACCGGGGCCACGTGCGAATCACGTCGTATCCGTGACGTTTGTAGAATGCCAGGGCAACGGTATTATCAACCGCGGCTTCCAGCCCTACGTAAATGCAACCGGCAGCGCGCATTCGCTTCTCCGCGCTTCCGAGGAGCAACGAACCCACGCCTGAGCGCCTGGTCTCCGGTCCTACATCGATGGTGATAACGTGTCCGGAAGCGCCACAATGCGCCACGATGAAACCTTGAAGTTCTTCTTTCTCGTTGACGGCTACCAAGGTGAATGATCCTCGATGTCGTACAAAGGCGCGAAGTTCCCGCTTTGAATAGGAAATTCCGGGCGGAAAACACTTCTGGTCCATACGCCATAACGATTCGAAATCTTCGGTCTTGTATTCGCGAATGACGAGGGCCACCGCGCCATTGTAAAGCTTGGATGGAAAACGTCGGCCCTGGGGATCCCTCCGGCCAACGGGACGAAAATGGGCAGCGCCGGCGCTCCCGGAGCGTTCCTCCCCGATTTTCCACAGGCCGAGTTTGCGCTCGGTCAAAAAACAGCCTTTCTGGCGCGAATGCCCTCTTGCCCCAGCCGCAACCTCGGACGTACCATCGGCATCAGAGGGGTGAGTGTAGTTCGCCTGTGGGACGCCTTCTTCTTATCGACGTGGGCTGCGCGTTCACCATTTTGGCGGGGTGGTATGTGTTTTTTGCGGCCTATAATCGCCGCCGGGGCCTCAAAGCCCTACGGTGGATTGAATCCGCGTGCGGCGGCAAAGGACGCGTTGTCGATCACCGTTGGCTGGGCTGGTTGAGTTCCCGTCTGAACGCGCGACTGCAGTTCCCTTCCCGCAGTTTCGAGAATGCCCAGGTCACGATGAGATTTCGACCGCGACCTCTACCGGTGAACTGGATTCTCAGCCGCGTCAACAAGCAGAAAGAGACATTGACGTTCGAAGCCGACTTGGGCGGATCACCCAATCTCCGGCTCGAGGTCGTTCGACACCGCTGGTGCGCTCACAGCCGGGGTGTTATGTCTGGCAAAAAAAAGGAGCGGCAGTGGGACATCTACGAACCTGGTCCTATCGTATTAACCACCCGCACACATTGGCAGGAAGATCCCACGCGCGAACTCAACACGTTGATGACTGTCCGCCAGCAGGATGTGCTTCAGGTCCGCTTCCGTCCGGAGTCCCCCCAATTTTCCGCTACGATCACGCTCGACGCGCTGGATGACCGCACCGCGAAGGGCTTCCTGACAACATTGCGCGAACTGGCCGCAGGGGCCTCCGCTCACCGGCAATAGGCTGTCCCGTCCTTTTGCAATCAATTACACTGCCCACATGCCTACCGGCCGCCAAGGCTCCATCCGGCTATTCAATTTCGCTGGAATTGACGTCTTTCTCCATTGGTCGTGGTTTCTGGTCGCGGTTTTCGAAATTCAAAGTCGTTCCGGACGATATTCATCCATCGCGTGGAACGTGCTGGAGTATTTAGCGCTGTTCATGATCGTGCTGTGCCACGAATTCGGTCATGCGTTAGCGTGTCGCTCCGTGGGCGGAAACGCCAACCGCATCGTGCTCTGGCCTCTGGGCGGCGTTGCGTATGTCGATCCTCCACCAAGACCCGGAGCAACGCTGTGGAGCATCGCCGCCGGACCGCTGGTGAACGTCGCGTTGATCCCTGTTCTGGGATTCATTGTGGTGCTAACCCACTCTCAATTTCTTATCAACGGTCGGCTCAATTTCTATGAAGTGGCGCCTACGATCTTCTGGATCAACGCAGGCCTCCTTGCCTTTAACATTCTGCCGGTCTATCCCCTCGACGGTGGTCAGATTCTGAGGTCTTTGCTCTGGTTTGTTTTAGGCCGTGGCCGGAGTCTGATGGTTGCAACCGTGCTTGGCCTCTTTGGAGTTGTTGGGTTCATCGGTTGGGCGTTGTGGACGGGATCCATCTGGATCGGCGCCCTCGCCTTCTTCATGCTGATGAACTGCTGGAGCGGATTCAAGCACGCGCAGACTCTTTTGAGAACCGCGAAGCTTCCGCGGCGTGCGGGATATGTTTGCCCGACCTGCAACAGCGGTCCTCCAGTCGGCGCCTACTGGCGCTGCGGTCAGTGTGGCCAGGCTTTCGATCCCTTTGAGTCGAGCACCGTCTGTCCCTATTGTCGGGCCCAGTACCCGACGACTCAGTGCCTGGATTGCGGACGGCAGCATCCGATTTACGAATGGACCTCCGCGTCTCTTGTGGCGCCGCGTGGGTAAGCACTCGCTCTTCTGAAGATCGCTCGCGCCGTTCCAAATAAATCCCTTTTATGCCTCACATCAGCATTTTCAATTGGATGCCCCCAAGGGCGCGCGCTATGCTTCCGAGTTCCCGATCGCTGTTGAAACCAGCCATTTCAACTGCCTGGTCAAGCGTGGCGGTAGTTTGCTCAAAAATCTGAATCTACTTCGCGAAGGAGACTGAACCACGTCTATGTCTACTGAACTGCGCAATTTCCTGGCACTCTCTTACGACGAACTCGAAGAACTTAACCTGAAGGCAAAGGAGCAGCGCAGGAACCGTGTCGCGCCCGATAAGATTCGGGAAGAGCGCCTCAAATACCTCACCGACGAGAAGCGCATCAAAGCTCTGACTGTCCTGTTCAGCGACCTTGAGGGGCGGTTGCACATGCTGGACTACGACAAGAAGTTCCTGCTCAAGAGCTACGACAACCTGACTTTCGACGGTTCCTCGATCCGCGGGTTCACCGCGCAGCGGGAAAGCGATCTGCGCCTCGGCATCGATTGGGGAGCATTCTACTGGGCACCCGCCGACGTGTTTGGCCCAGGCAAGGTACTCGCCTTCGGTGAAGTCATCGACAAAGACGGCGCGCCCTACAGCGCCGATATTCGCAGCGTCCTCAAACTGTTCGCCAACGAGCAGTTCAAGAAAAAGGGATACACCCTGAATGCGGCAAACGAGATTGAGGGCTTCCTGTTCAATGGGCCGGATGCCGAGCGCCGCTATCACGAGACCGTAAAGTTCGAGTACGTCAACACTGGCGGCTATTATCATTCTCTGCCCGGCGATCCGCTGCGCACTTTTATTGACACGACCGCCGAAGTACAGCGCTCAATGGGTTTCCAGAACGAGAAAGATCACCCCGAGGTCGCACCCTCGCAGTTTGAAATCAACTACGGCTACGGTGAAGTCGTCGCCGCCGCCGACCAGATCCAGCTCTACAAGCTGATCTGCCGACAAGTTGCCCGCAACATGGGACTCACCGCGTCCTTCCTTCCCAAGCCGGTGGTAGGTGTAAACGGCAGCGGAATGCACACCAACGTTTCCATCAGCGCCAACGGCAAGAACCTGTTCTGGGATCCCAAGGGCGAGGAGAAGCTCAGCAAGCTGGGTTACGAATTCCTCGATCGCATCCTGACCCACGGCAACGATCTATGCCTGATCTTCAATTCCAGCGTGAACGCGTATCGCCGCCTTGATCCGCACTTCGAGGCACCGAATCAATTGAAGGCCTCCGCCGTCGATCGTGGCTCCATGATCCGCATCCCAATCGGCAACGAACGGAGCATGCGTACTGAAGTCCGCGCGGTCGCGCCCGACGCGAATCCTTACCTGGTCATGCTCGGTATCTTCAAGACCGGCATCGAAGGCACCACGGCGAAGATCAAGGATTTGCGCGCGGGCAAGGAGCGTTACCTGCCCGACAACATTTACACGGCTATCGAGAACTTTCGCAACGCTGAGTGGACCACGAAACTGCTGGGCGAAGACGTGAAGGCGCGCTACGCCGATCTGAAACAGGCTTCCGCCGACCGCTGCCCGCGTCTACTGGGTACAGTAGTCAAGGCTGCGGAAGTGCAGTTTCATCACGAGGTCTACAACCAGTTCCTTTGGAATCTGTTCTAACCTGCTGCAGTTCTGCCACGCGAACGCCCCGGCCAGTCTGGGGCGTTCGCTTTTAGAGTCTCGCATCAGGGAGTCGCAATTTTGGCGATGTTTGACTTGATGCTTTCCCTGCCTTGGAGATCGACCGCAGTGGCTGCGTAATAGTAAGTGCTGCCGTCGGCGACGGTCGAATCGTTGAAGATCGTCGACGCCGTCAGGCTCACATTAACCTTCTTCCACGATTTGCCATCAGGGCCGCGATAGATGTTGTACCCGGCAATGTTGGAAGAAGTGGAAGCCTTCCAGTTGAGATCTACCACACGATCCGGCTTTGCCTGAATCACGACTTTGTAGGAAATTTTCGAAACGCTGCCGCCACAACCGGTAACCGCCACTGTGAAGGAATAGGATGCGGCCTTGGTCGGCGTGCCCGTTAGACTGATGGACTTGGTGTCGGATGATGCCTTCATCGCCACACCGGCCGGTAACGACCCGGAAGTCAATTGCCACTTATACGGAGTCCAACCGCCAGCCGCACCGATCACGCCCAGATACGAAATTTTGACGATACCGTTGGGCACAGTCTTCGTTTGAATGGAAACAGCCGCAGCATGTTGCAAGCCGACTGCAAAAAACAAGAGGAGGGGGAATTTGAAATTCATCTCCCCATATTTACGGCGGTGGGCAATTGCAGCAATCTCTAAAGGTTGCAAGCCCCATAGTGGTTTGCAGCCTTTCGTGAGCTGGACAAGTCCGCCGCCACACGACTCGATCACATCCCCACGTGATTCAAATCATGGTAACCTTGCACTTCGATTTCTAGTATTCGCACGAAATCATTGTCGGCTCCAAAACAATCATCGGTTCTACACAGCTCCAGTTTGACAGCGCCTGAATCGCCTTCGCGGAGGATCTTATGCTCGCAACCAAGTTGAATGTCGGTTTCTACGGACACGTCCGGCAGTACCACAACATCAAGGCAGAGATCGACGCCAAGATCCACGAAGTGCTGGAGAGCGGCCAATACGTTCTCGGCCCGATGCTGAAGAAGTTCGAGGGGGAATTAGCGGAGTTTCATGGCACCAAGCACGCGATCGGCGTCGGCAATGGCACCGATGCCCTCTGGCTGACCTTCCTCGCCCTCGGGATCGGCCCGGGCGACGAGTGCATCACCACCACGAATACCTTTTTCGCAACTGCCGAGGCGATCTGGATCGCCGGCGGCACTGCGGTATTCGTCGATTCCGATCCACGGACGAATTGCATCGATCCCGCCAGGATTGAGGCGGCAATTACCCCGCGCACGAAGGCGATTGTCCCGGTCCACCTCTACGGGCAGTGCGCCGACATGAAGGCGATCCGGAAGATTGCCGACAAACATCACCTGCTGGTGATTGAAGATAACGCCCAGGCCATCGGGGCCCACGGAGACGGCTTCCGCATCGCCGAACTCAGCGATGCGGCCACGGTCAGCTTCATCATTCAGAAAAACCTCGGCACGTTCGGTGATGGCGGCGCCGTGGTCACCAACAATGGGGAAATCGATCGCATCGTCCGCAAGCTCCGCAATCATGGATCTGACAAGCGCTCCTGCCACAGCTACGGATTCAATAGCCGCCTCGATGATCTGCATGCAGGAGTGCTCAGCGCGAAACTGAAACACACGCATGAATGGAGCGATCTCCGGCGCAAGTGGGCGGCGCGGTTCAGCAATGGGTTGGCAGGCGCTCAAAACATCACTCTCCCTTACGAGACTCCGGGATATCGGCACGTGTATCACCTGTATGTGATCGAGACCAAGGCCGCGCAACATCGCGACGGACTGCTTGAGTTGCTTAACGCGGAAGGCATTGACGCCAAGTGCCACTATCCGATCGCGATCCATCAGCAGGAAGGTTATCCGTGGGGCAAGCAGGCGCGCATTGCCGGGCCAATCCCCAACTCGGAGCGTAATGCGGCCTGCTGCATCTCGCTGCCGATGTATCCCGAACTCACCGCCGAGGAAGTGGACTACACGATTGACCGAGTCCTGGACTGGGATAAGAGGGTGCGATGACCGACAAATATCGCGTCGTGGTAGTGGGCATGGGTAAGCGTGGCATGCACCATGCCCAGGCATTTCAAGCGAACGGCCGATTCGAAGTGGCAGGAGTCTGCGACGTCGATAAAGACCGGCTCAATGCAGCTGCTACCAAGTTCGGCTGCGCCGCCGGAACCGACGCCTTCGAAATTGCATCCGCCGTCAAGCCCGACGTCTTCTGTTTCTGCACGCTTCCCAGGCTGCGAACAGACATGATCCGCATCGGCATCGAGACCGGCGCGCGCCTGATCGCGTTTGAAAAGCCCGTCGCGCTCAGCAGCCGTGAGGGCATGGAAGTGCGGAAACTATTAACCACGAGCGGAGTGAAGGCTGTGGTGAGCCACCAGCATCGCTATGGCCAGCACTATCAAAAAGTGAAAGAAATCATTGCCAGCGGTGCGCTCGGTCGCATTCACACTGTGTATGGCACCGCCTCCGGATGGATGATGCACATGTTGACGCATCTGATCGACTACATGCGCTGGTACAACGCTGAATCCAAAGCCGAGTGGGTGATGGGACAGGCCGCCGGTTCGGGCAAGTTCAGCGATTTGCATCCATCGCCTGACTACATCGGCGGATTTATCCAATTCGCCAACGGAGTGCGCGGAGTCGTCGAGTGCGGGGCCGGTGCGCCTGATGTTCCTGAAGTCGATTACTGGTGGCGCAAGTGCCGAATCGGGGCTCAAGGCAGCGAAGGCTTTGCGGAAGTGCTGACGGGGGGCGGTTGGCGCGCAGTCACGAAGGCGGGAGCCTCCTCCGGACCCGGCTGCATGAACTACGATCTCGACATGCCACCGTACATCCAGGACATGGCCAACTGGCTCGATGACGACCGTAAAGTCCATCCCTGCAACTTCGAGAGCGCTTATGAAGGCTTCGAAATCATGATGGCACTCTGCCGCTCAGCCGCAGATGGAGGTCAGATCCCTCTGCCGCTTACCACTGCAATGGACGAAATCCAAGCCCTGTCGGCTCGATTGGCCGGGCGCAGCGTCCTGCTCTCGACACCGCTGAATGCCAAGGAGTACGTGCCTGCCGCGCCGATGCCGGAGGCAACTGGGGCTCGATAGTCTCGGGTCGACCCGCGAGACGGCGTAGCCCGACTTGCCCGGGGTCTGTTTTCCCGGACACCGCGGACGCAAGAATGGGGCACCCGTCTTTCCTCGGCGCTGTTTCCAGACCTCGCGAAAGGGTACGTGGCCGGCCGGCTCGTCCTCTGCTTACTATGCGTGAGCCGAATCACAGTAGCTTGTTCATCCGATCGCTCGAACGAAAGTAACAGGAAGTAGCGAAGCGCAGAACTTACGATGATGGAGAAGTCCCCGGGAGGATTCCATGTCGAAGGGTTGCGCACGGATTCGTGTGTTCGTTGTTGCCTTTCTTATCGTCTCCTTGTCTGTAGCATCTGCCCAAGAAAAGGCCACGAACGAGGTTGCAAAGCGGCCACTGCGCGCGAGCGAGGTGATGTCCATTCAGGCTGGCGGCGCGCTGGCAGAGAACATCGCGCACGACATTGCGACGCGGGGCATCAATTTCCATCCAGATGAGGAATTCCTGGGCTTAATGACGAAGGCCGGAGCGGATCTTCGCGTCATCACGGCATTGAAGGCGGCGAAAGTGAGTGGGGACGCGGCGGTCAAGCCGGACATGGAACTGATGAGGAAGCTCAGTACAGCCGCGGTTCTGATGAAGGACAGAAAGTATGACGATGCCTCCACTCAGCTCAGCGACGCGTTGGATATGAGTTTTGCCCGGATGGAGACTGGATTTGTGATGGCCGATCTGCTGCGACAGAGGGTGCAGTTTGGACCATCGGCGGCAGTGTATGCCCAGATCCTGCGAATGCAGCCGGACTTTCCCGAACTGCACGACAAGGCTAGCTATGTTCTTTATCGCCTCGGCGACGATGAGTCGGCACTGAATGAGGCCAAAGTGGCAATCGCCGAGTATCGCGACGATGCCGAGGCGCACATGAACGCCGGGCTGGCTCTGAGTCACTTGCGCAACTTCGATGCTGCAATCCTGGAGTTTAAAGAAGCACTGCGGATCAAGCCGGATTACGCGGGCCTGCATTCGGGAATCGGACTCTTGCATCAGCGGATGCAAGACGATAAAGCAGCGATTGAGGAATACAAGAAGGCGATCGCGCTCGATCCGGAGTATTCGCTTGCACACTACAACCTCGGCAACATGTATCTGGAACTGGGGAAGGTGCGGGACGCGATTGCAGAGTTCCGCGAGGCGAAGAGGTTGTGCCCGGATAATGCTGATTATTGGCAGAACCTGGGGTCGGCGCTGATGAGGCAGGAGCCGCGAACCGCGGTGCAGGAATTTCGGGAAATGGAAAAGAGATTTCCCGATTTCGAAATATGCCACGTATGCCTAGGGCATGGGCTGGCGTGGGATAACGATCTGAAGGGCGCGGAGGAAGAATTCCGGAAGGCGATCAAGCTGGATCCGTCGGATGCGAATCCGCACGCGGGGTTGGGAGACATTCGGGTGAAGGAGAAGAACTACGATGCGGCGCTCGAAGAGTATCGGATTGCGGAGCAACTGGACCCGAGCGATCCGGATGCATTCAAGAGTGCTGGGAAGGTATTGCTCGAGGAGAAGAAAGATTTTGCTGGTGCGGCGGCTGAGTTGAAGAAAGCCGAGGCTGTTGGGCAAAGCAGCTGGGAGATTCACGACCTTTACGGGAAGGCACTGGCCGGGAGTGGGCAGAGCGATCTGGCGATCGCGGAATTCAAGGAGGCGGTGGCTCTCGATGCGAATCAGGGGCAAGTGATGTCGGAGATCGCCACGGAACTCGAGAAGAAAGGTGACTGGGCAGCAGCGCTGGAGCAGTTTCGCCGGGGCGCGGATGCGGATGAGAACCGGCTCAGCAAGGTGCAGCCGGGGGAGTCGGCGTGGCACTACGATCCGAGTCCGCGGAAGCAGTATACGGAGGCGAAGGCGCGTTTTGCCGATCATCTGGTGGCTCTGAGGGCCGCGGGAAAGAAGGATGAGGCGGCGGACTTGGAGAAGCGCGTCGCGATGATGGATGCAACATCGGGAACGTCGCAGAAAGTGCAAGAAGCGATGCACACCGGGGATGAGGCGATGCACCAGCATAACGCCGAAGAAGCGGTGAAGGCATTCAAGCAGGCCGTGGAAATGGCGGAAAATCTGCCGCCGTCCGACGAGAACATGATTCTGGCGCTCGGCCGCCTGGGCAATGCGTACGGGATGCTGCAGAGATACGATGACGCGGCCGCGGCGTTTCATCGGCAGCTGATGATCATTGAGAAGACATTTGGACCGGGATACCCGAGACTGACCGAGCCGCTGCGGTTTCTTGGAAGCATCGCTGCAGGACAAGG